>Ga0256847_1000406_pt1 | contig 27979 bp, 25 predicted proteins | sample TeddybearmetaG_FD_189099 | JGI IMG/M metagenome (GOLD analysis project Ga0256847, IMG submission 189099) | Hydrothermal vent microbial communities from East Pacific Rise, Pacific Ocean - Teddybear | ecosystem: Environmental > Aquatic > Marine > Hydrothermal vents | place: Pacific Ocean: East... | reverse complement strand
AGAGGAAAACTATTATGAGTGTTTTACGAATAGGTCATATAAATATTCGAGTATTAGATATGGAAGAAGCCGTTAATCATTACGTTAATGTTAATGGGATGATAAAGACCCATGAAGATGCAGCAGGGAATGTCTATTTAAAAGGCTGGGATGAGTGGGATAAGTATTCTGTTATTTTGTCAAAAGCGGATAAGGCAGGAATGAATCACATCGCTTACAAGGTAAAATCTGATGCCGATCTGGATACTTACAAAAAAAGTATCGAAGAATATGGTATTGAAGTTGAAGAAGTACCTGCTGGAACTCTGGAATGCGTGGGAAGAGCATTACGTTTTAGTTTACCTAGTGAACATGAAATGTACCTCTATGCAGAAAAAGAATTAGTGGGCACTGCGGTAGGCAGCATCAATCCAGATCCATGGCCTGATGGTCTTAAAGGTGCCGGAGTTCACTGGTTGGATCATGCTTTGTTAATGTGTGAGTTCAATCCGGATGAGCAAGTGAATAAGGTTGCAGAATCAACCGATTTCATGTGTAAAGTTCTTGGTTTTTATCTGGTTGAACAGATTATGGTTGGCCCTGATGGGGCATTCCAATTAGCTACCTGGTTAAGTTGTAGTAACACACCGCATGACATCGCTTTTGTTGGTGGACCTGTATCTGGTTTTCATCATGCAGCCTTCTACCTTGATAGCTGGGAAGATGTTCTGAAGGCCGCGGATGTGATGTCAAAAAATCGTGTCAAAATTGATGTTACCCCTCAGCGTCATGGCATCACTCGAGGATATACTATTTATTTCTTCGATCCATCAGGAAATAGAAATGAAACCTTCGGTGGGCTGGGCTACTTAGCGCAACCTGATCGTCCTGTGACAACATGGACTGAAGATGAAATTGGTGCGGGCATTTTTTATCATACTCGGGAATTAGTCGAATCCTTTACCACAGTTTACACCTAGGAATTAGTTATGGAAATTTCTGTTTCTCAATCAATCATCACGGCGGAAGCAGCAATGTTCATGGCCGAAGCCGCTGTTGCGAAGGCGAAAGCACTTAACATATTGATCAATGTTGAAGTCGTTGATTCCAGTGGAATTCCAGTCGCATTCTTACGAATGCCTGGAGCATTCTTGCATTCTATTGATATCGCAAAAGATAAAGCATACACCGCTGTAAGTTTTGGTCTTGCCACTGATAAGTGGCAAGAGATATTTGAAAAAGAAGAAATGCTAAAACTAGGCATGCCTCATCGAGATCGTCTAGTTGTTTTTGGTGGAGGCGTACCCATAGAAATCGACAATACTGTAATCGGAGGAATTGGCGTTTCCGGCGGCTCTGCTGAGCAGGACATTGAATGCGCTAAGGCTGGTATCTCAGCGATTGTTTAGCCAAAATCAGACAGGTTTAGCGGCATGAATATGAATATTGCTCATTTTAAGAGTATCTACAATGGGCGGTTTAAGTGGTTCTATCCACTGCCAAATCAGCCAACTGATAAAGCGCTTGCGTGTATTTATTATCCGGCATACAGGTTAAATACTTTTTCGCCTTTTCCACTTGAAGATCGGCGGCTGCAAGCGTGTATTCAATAGCTTTAGTTTTTTCGATGATATTTTGGATAGCTTTGAGGTGCTCGATCCCGCCATTTTCAATACAATTACGAATGAGCTTGGTTTCTTCTTCATTGCCTTGTTGCATGGCGCGTAAAAGCGGTAGTGTAGGTTTACCTTCAGCTAGGTCATCACCGACATTTTTACCTAATTCCTCGCTATCGGCAGTGTAATCTAGAGCGTCGTCCATTAACTGAAAGGCTAGTCCCAGATGTAATCCATAGGCGTGAAGAGCCTCAGAAAGTTCTGGTTTTTCCGAAATAATAGCGCCGAGCTGACAAGCCGCCGCGAACAAAATAGCTGTTTTATGTTCAATAACATTAAAATAGCTTTGTTCTGTTGCGTCAGGATCATTGCAATTCATGAGTTGAAGGACTTCCCCTTCGGCAATTTTATTAGTGGTATTTGACAGGATATTCATGATTTCCATGTTATCGATGGATACCATCATTTGGAAAGAGCGAGAATAGAGAAAATCTCCCACTAGCACGCTGGCGGCGTTACCAAATAGCGCGTTTGCTGTTTCTCGGCCTCTGCGTCGCTCGCTTTCATCTACTACATCATCATGTAACAGCGTGGCAGTATGAATGAACTCGATGATTGCGGCGGTATTATGTTGTTTGTTGCCTCGATAACCGAGTGCGTTGGTCACCATAAGCACCAGCAAAGGCCGGAGTCGTTTACCACCTGCGGCGACAATATAATGACCTAGCTGATTCACTAGCGCCACGTCAGACTCTAACTGGTCTACAATAACCTGATTGGTTGCTTCAAAGTCTTTTTCAACCAATTTGGTGATGATTTTAATATCAGACAAGAAATATAGCCCGGAGTTTAGTTAATCGATCGCTGTGTATAAGCCGGAATGCTATGGTCTGTAACGCTCATGGTCAAGCTAAAACTGGGCTTTTTGGTCGCTAAAATGCAATCGATAAGAAAATTGCGGTTTTTATGTACATTTATGCTATTTATACTTGCTAGGCGGCGGTTAATGGCTTAAAATGCGCGCCCTTATTTATGGGATTCCCCCCAAATATTGATCCCTATTGATGGGCATTAATAAGTATCGGTGGGGTCGCAGAGAGTCTTAGCCCGGTGATTATAGATAGTTGCAACCGGCTAAGATAGTAAAAATCAAAATTTGCATATGTTTTATCATGTGCCAAATATAAAGACGGAGAGAGTGTCGCTATGTACGCGGTGATTCAAAGTGGTGGTAAACAGCACCGAGTAAAAGAAGGGCAAGTTGTTCGCCTAGAAAAAATTGACCTTGAAAAGGGTGCAAAAATTGATTTTGATAAAATTTTGATGGTTGGCGAAGGCGACGATTTAGACCTAGGCGCTCCTTACCTTAAAAAAGCAAAAGTGACCGGCGAAATTGTAGAACAGGGTCGCGGTAAGAAAATCAAGATTATTAAATTTCAGCGACGTAAGCATAGCCGCAAACAGATGGGACACCGTCAGTGGTTTACTGAAGTTAAGATCAACAAAATTAGCAAATAGATAAAAAATTACTCGCAGTCACAAGCTTGATTGTAGAGATGTAGAAAGACTTGGAGAAATATAATGGCACATAAAAAAGCTGGTGGTAGTACTCGTAACGGACGTGACTCGGTAAGTAAACGTTTAGGCGTTAAGCGATTCGGTGGCGAAGAAGTTTCAGCAGGAAGCATTATTGTTCGTCAACGTGGGACTCGTTTTCACGCCGGAACAAATGTTGGAATGGGTCGTGATCACACGTTGTTTGCTAAGGCAAATGGCGAAGTAAAATTTGAAGTAAAAGGTCAAGCAAACCGTAAGACGGTGAGTATCGTTTTACACTAAATCTAATTTTGTTAGCTTCGGTCGGTTATCTGCCGATTAAGAGTTAGGTTAACAATCCGATTGATTTGAAAAGCTCCGACCAAAATCGGGGCTTTTTGCGTTTATTAGCCCGTATTTATTAAAGGCATACAATGAAATTTGTCGACGAAGTCAAAATTAAAGTTAAAGGTGGCAACGGCGGCAGTGGCATGTGTAGTTTTCGTCGGGAAAAATACGTGCCGCGCGGTGGGCCTGATGGTGGCGATGGTGGTGACGGAGGTTGCGTTTACCTGGTTGCTGATTCCGAACTGAATACGTTGGTCGATTTTAGATTTGTACGTTTCTACGGTGCGGAAAACGGAGCTAAGGGGCAACCTCGCAACTGTACCGGCGCCAGGGGCAAAGATTTAGACCTGCGCGTTCCTATAGGCACCAAAATTATCAATATCGAAACCGACGAAGTTATCGGTGACTTAGAAATCGCTGGCGAGAAAGTGTTGGTTGCTAAAGGTGGATTTCATGGGCTTGGAAATACTCGCTTCAAAAGTAGTGTCAATCGCGCACCAAGACAAACCTCTAAGGGGTCAGAGGGTGACTTTAGAGAGTTAAAGCTAGAGCTGAATGTACTGGCTGATGTGGGTCTGTTGGGATTGCCTAATGCGGGCAAATCAACTTTTATTCGAAGTGTTTCATCGGCCAAGCCTAAAGTCGCAGATTACCCCTTTACAACCTTGATCCCAAATTTGGGCGTTGTATCACCAGTAGCTTACAAGAGTTTTGTGATAGCCGATATTCCAGGCGTTATTGAAGGCGCAGCGGAAGGTGCGGGTTTGGGCATTCGCTTCCTAAAACATCTCAGCCGTACTCGGTTATTACTACATTTGGTGGATCTTAATCCTTTTGATGAGTCAGACCCGTTAGAAAATATCAAAACAATCGCTAATGAATTACAAAAATATTCGACAGAATATGAAAAACCATTGTCAGATAAAGAAGTTTGGCTGGTTTTCAATAAATGTGATTTACTTTCTGAAGAAGAAATGATGGTTAAAAAAGAAGAAATTCTTGAAGCCCTAGATTGGAAAGCACCTCATTATGTCATTTCGGGTATGGAAGGTACTGGAACAAAACAGCTTTGTTTTGATATTTTAGATAAAATAGAAAAGGAAGCAGAGAGTTTAGATGCTGAAACTTAGAGTCTGGAACATCTAGAACTTAATGATACCCAATAAAAAACCCGCATAAAGCGGGTTTTTGTATTCTAGAGCTAAAATTGAGGATTTTAGCTTACGCCATTGCCTTAATTTGAGCGTTAAACCGACTCTTATGACGAGCGGCTTTATTCATATGAATAAGACCTGTTCTAGCAGCAACATCCAATATAGGAATAACAGCGCTGAAAGCTTGAGTTGCAGATTCTTTATTTCCCGACGCAATAGCAGCAACTACTTTCTTAATGTAGGTACGCATCATTGAACGACGACTTGCGTTGTGCTGACGACGGCCTTCAGCCTGACGGGCACGCTTTTTTGCGGATTTGATGTTAGCCAAGGCTTTGCTCCAAAAATATTTTCGATTAAAAAGGGTCAAAATTTAGGTGCGTGAATATACAGTTTTTTACGGCTCATATCAAGAGAAGACTGGAAAAATAATGGCTAACAGGACAGTTTTTATCAACAGCTCATAAATTTTGGGTAAATCTCCTAAATAATGACCAATTTTGGCTTTTATGTGGTGTTTGTTCTTCTCTACTAGACTGGGGTTAACAATATCTATAACCTAGCCGGCGAGTATATGGGGCGAGCGGTTATTAATCCGTGTTGTAAGAATAATAATTTGAGGTATCAATGAGCAAGCAGTTGCTTAAATCTGGCGTGATAGTAAGTGCGATGACTCTTGTCTCGCGAATTCTTGGATTAGTCCGAGACATTATCATGGCAAATTTGTTGGGTGCTACTTGGGCTTCTGATGTTTTTATAGTAGCGCAAAAAATACCTAACTTTCTTCGCCGACTCTTTGCTGAGGGCGCTTTTTCTCAAGCGTTCGTACCCGTGCTGTCGGAATATCAAACTCATCGCACTTCTAATGAAGTAAAACGCCTAATCGCTGAAACATCCGGTACGCTAGGACTGATACTTCTACTGGTAGCGATCGTTGGAGTTATTGGCTCCCCAGTACTTGTTTCAATGTTCGGTCCAGGCTTTACTGGGGAAGACAAAGTAAAGGAGTTTGAGCTGGCATCTTTACTACTTAAAATAACCTTTCCCTACATCTTATTTATTTCGTTGACTGCCTTCAGCGGCTCGGTGCTTAATAGTGTGGGCCGTTTCGCTGCGCCTGCATTCACACCAGTATTCTTAAATCTGTCGATGATTTCAGCCGCGATTATTGTTTCACCCGCTCTACCTGAGGACACTGCAAAAGCCTTCGCATGGGGAATTTTTATTGCAGGAATTATCCAGTTAGCTTTTCAACTGCCTTTTCTTTGGAAAGAAGGCTTACTGCTGAGACCCACTTGGGGTTGGAAATCAAGCGGCGTACAGCGGATCTTGACGCTTATGGGCCCTGCGATATTTGGCGTATCGGTAGCTCAGATCAATTTACTCCTAGACACTGTTTTTGCGTCATTTTTGGAGGCGGAAGGAAGTATTTCTTGGCTTTATTATTCTGATCGGATGATGGAATTTCCTTTGGGCGTTTTTGCTATCGCGATAGCTACAGTGATATTGCCCTCACTATCTCGACAACATGCCAAAAACGAGATGAAAGATTTCAACAAAACACTAAATTGGGGATTACGCTTAGTATTTTTAATCGGTGTACCTGCAGCTATTGGATTGTTTGTCATGGCTGAACCTATTTTGCTAACGGTATTTCAAAATGGTGCGTTTGACTTATCAGCCGCTCATTCAGCTTCGTTAAGTCTAAAAGCTTACATTATTGGTTTGGTTGGGTTTATGCTGGTCAAAGTTTTAGCGCCGGCATTTTTCTCCCGACAGGATACTAAAACTCCTGTACGGATTGGCATCATCGCAATGTCGGTCAATATGTTGTTCAACCTCATATTATTTTTTCCGCTAGCTCATATTGGACTTGCCTTGGCTACCACGATTTCGGCGTTGCTAAATGCTACCTTACTTTTTATTGCACTGCTGAAGGAAAAGGTTTTTATACCTGATAACGCATGGAAGTCCTGGTTCGCCAAATTGGTAGTGGGCAATATTGCACTATTTTCTTTTCTGCACTTTCAAATGGCCGAGGTTATTCAGTGGCAGCAATGGAGTACTTTTGAAAGGGTAGAGAGTCTAGTCATTTTGATCATTGGTTCTGTCTTTGTGTATGCCGCAACAATGTTCGTTGTGGGCGTTCGAAGCAAGCATTTAAGGCATGAGTAAGTTATTGCCCCGCCATTTAAAAACGAACAAATTCAAGTATCTTCACACCGCCTGCTAGGCTATAATTCCGCGCTTTATTATTCAGATTAATCAAGAATATGCAATTGATCCGAGGGCTGATCAATCTAAATCACCAAGCAGACGAATGTGTTGCCACTATTGGCAATTTCGACGGCATTCATTTGGGGCATCGTGCCATCATCAAAAAGGTGATCGCCCATGCTAAAAAGTCGAATCACAAATCATGCGTCATTCTGTTTGAACCGCATCCAAAAGAAGTGTTTATGGGGGAAAATTGCCCCGCACGGATAACTAATTTCCCTGAAAAATTTCATCAACTTGAAGAACTTGGCGTCGATAAACTACTCGTTCTTCGATTTAACAAAGCACTGTACCAAATGTTGGCTAAAGATTTCATCCAAAACGTACTAATTGACCAGCTTAGAATTCAACATCTGGTGGTCGGTGATGACTTTCAATTTGGTTACAAACGCCAAGGTAACTACCAGTTATTACATTCTGAAGGGCAGGGGTATTATACTGTAGAGCCAACGCCCACTTTATTGATTGAAGATCCGGATAAACCGGGTGAGCAACATCGGGTAAGTAGTACTTTGGTTCGCCAAGCGCTTGCCAATAATAAGTTAGATTTTGCACATACGCTGTTAGCTCGGCATTATTCAATGAAGGGCAAAGTAGGCTACGGAAAACAGTTGGGGCGTACAATAGGATTTCCCACTGCTAATATAGCTTTGAAGCGGATCAAAACATCACTGGCTGGTGTTTATTTAGTTAAAGCGCATTGGCTAAATGATGATGCAAACGGTAAAATGAATAGCCAATGGGGCGTAGCCAATTGTGGTTTTAGACCGACCGTGGCAGGAGAGAGTTTTAAACTGGAAGTGTATTTGTTTGATATAAATCCAGATTTATATGGCGTTGAGCTTCGGGTAGAATTTTACCAGTTTTTACGTGCAGAGATGAAATTTGATGGGGTTGAATCATTGACCAATCAAATTCAGCACGATGTCGATAAGGCTAAATCGTTAATCGCCAAAATAATTAATATCACAGAAGAGAAAAAGAATGACTGACTACAAATCGACCTTAAACCTACCGGAAACTTCTTTTCCGATGCGAGGTAATTTGGCTCAAAATGAGCCAAAGATGTTAGCTAATTGGGCTAGAAGAGATTTGTATAAGCAGATTAGAAAGAACTGCTCTGAGCGACCAAAATTTATTTTGCATGACGGGCCTCCTTATGCCAACGGCGATATTCATCTTGGACATGCGCTTAATAAAATCCTGAAAGATATCATTATCAAAAGTAAAACTCTGGCCGGTTTTGACGCGCCATATGTTCCCGGATGGGATTGCCATGGATTACCGATTGAGCATCGTGTCGAAAAGAAAATAGGCAAGGCAGGAAGCAAAGTTCCATTTGCAGAGTTCCGTCAAAAATGCCGTGAATATGCAGCCAAACAAATTGAAGGTCAAAAGAAGGATTTTATTCGCCTTGGTGTGTTTGGCGAGTGGGATAACCCTTACCAGTCTATGGATTTTCAATTTGAGGCGGATATCATTCGCTCGCTTGCTAAAATTGTTAAAAATGGTCATTTACACAAAGGTTTTAAACCGGTCTATTGGAGTGTTGTTGGTGCTTCTGCCTTGGCGGAAGCGGAGGTGGAATATCAAGATAAAATATCGCTCTCCATCGATGTCCGTTATCCAGCAAAAGATCAGGAATTATTGCTATCAAAATTCAAGTCCGTTGGGACAGATTCAAGTTCGACTTCCGAAGCAGATTCTGATTTGGGCGAGGGTGATGTTTCTGCAATAATTTGGACAACTACCCCTTGGACTATTCCAGCCTCTCAAGCGATTTCAATAAGTGCTAACTTAGAATACGCGCTGGTGGAAATGGATGCCACTTCAGAAAATGATGAACGATTTGGGATCGGTAAAGAGCGAGTTATTGTAGCTTTTGAAATGGTTGATACTGTGATGGCTCGATACGGGATTAATAACTATCGCACGGTTGGAACCTGTGCCGGCAGCGATTTAGAAAATTCGGTTTTTCATCATCCTTATTTGGGCAGAAAGATCCCAATGATTTTAGGCGAACATGTTACTACCGAAGCAGGAACAGGACTAGTGCATACCGCACCCGATCATGGCGCAGACGATTTTACTGTCGCACGTACTTATGGAATAGAGACCCTCAACTTAGTCAATGCCAATGGTGTTTATTCTGAACAAACAGAACATTTTTCCGGTCAACATGTTTATAAGGTGGACGAGCCGGTTTGTGAATTATTAGCCGATAGAAAAAGATTAATCCGGAAAGAAAAATTTAGCCACAGTTTTCCACATTGCTGGCGAACAAAAACGCCATTGATTTTTAGAGCGACGCCGCAGTGGTTTATCTCCATGGACAAAAATGGATTAAGACAAAAGGCACGTGATGAAATTAAAAATGTAAAATGGATCCCGGACTGGGGACAGGCACGAATAGAGGGCATGGTAGATGGACGTCCGGATTGGTGTATTTCCCGTCAAAGAACCTGGGGCGTTCCGCTTTGTTTGTTAGTTAGAAAAGACAACGATGAACTGCATCCTGATACCACTGAGCTAATGGAAAAAGTAGCACAGCTAGTGGAAAAAGAAGGCATGCAAGCATGGTTTGATCTTGATCTCAAAGACTTGATCGGCGAGCAAGCCGATGACTATTTAAAAGTGAATGATACTTTGGATGTTTGGTTTGATTCTGGAGTCACTCATCAATGTGTATTAAACAGAAGAGATGATTTAGTTGAACCGGCTGATTTGTATTTGGAAGGTTCAGATCAGCACCGAGGCTGGTTTCAGTCTTCGCTACTCACCGGATTAGCGATTAATGGTCATGCGCCGTACAAAGCTGTTTTAACCCATGGTTTTGTGGTGGACTCTAATGGCAACAAAATGGCTAAGTCCGGCAAAAACGCCATGCCGCCGATTCAAGTGATCAACAAACTCGGTGCGGATATCTTGAGACTTTGGGTGGGTTCAACTGATTATTCGTCAGAAATAACAGTCTCTCAAGAAATTTTAAATCGCACCGCTGATACCTATCGTCGATTAAGAAATACCGCGCGTTTTTTCTTATCTAATTTAAATGGTTTTGATCCGGCAACCAATATTGTTCCGGCCGCTGATATGTTGCCACTAGATCGTTGGGCTATCGATTGTGCGTTTAAAGCACAGGAGCAAATAAAATCTGCGTTTGATGATTATAATTTTTTGGTTGCCACTCAAACCATGCATCATTTTTGTGCGATGGATATGGGAAGTTTTTATCTAGATATCATCAAAGATCGTCAATACACCGCTAAGGCGGGTTCACTGGCGCACAAATCCTGCCAGACGGCTCTCTATCATATTATGCAGGCAATGGTTCGATGGTTTATGCCGGTGATGTCTTTTACTTCGCAGGAACTTTGGTCACATATTCCAGGCAACAATAAAGACACTATTTTCTGGGAAACTTGGTATGAAGGATTATTTACCAATGATGTTGATGCCAAAATAGGTGATGATGATTGGTCAAAAATTGCTAAGGTTAAAGATGAAGTTAATCGACAATTAGAATCTATGCGAAAAGAAAGTGGTATAGGATCATCGCTCGAAGCGGAAGTCACTCTCTATGTTAATGGCGAGCTTGCTGAATGTTTAGAAAAACTTGACGATGAATTGAGATTTGTATTGATTACCTCTCAAGCGAAAATCGTTAAAAAGCAGGGCGGCGAACCATCGGAACTTGACGGTTTAGGTATTAAAATAACGGCTTCAATAAATGAAAAATGTGATCGTTGTTGGCACCGTCGCGATGATGTGGGTGAAGATGACAATCACCCGAGCCTGTGTACGCGTTGTGTTGAAAATGTTGATGGCGAAGGTGAGATACGACGGTATGCCTAGTTTCAATATAAATACCGTACAAAAACATTCCTTGGTGCAGTCGGGGTTCAAGTGGCTTTGGGTGACTATATTATTTTTTATTGTGGATCAATATACAAAGCAGTTAATTGTCGAAAAATTTTTCGAACGAGAAGTGTTAGAAATTTTCCCGATGTTCAATCTTACCTTGGCATACAACCGGGGGGCCGCTTTTTCTTTTTTAGCTAATCAAGATGGCTGGCAGGTTCTGTTTTTTACTACTATTTCGAGTGTTGTGAGTTTGGTATTGCTTTGGTGGCTCTATACTCTTAATGCAAAAAAGGATTGGTGGCTGAGCATTTCGCTAAGCTTAATCTTGAGTGGCGCAATGGGAAATTTATACGATCGCATTACCTTAGGGAAGGTAGTCGATTTTTTAGATTTTTATTATAACAGTTACCGCTTTCCTGCATTTAATGTGGCTGACTCAGTGATCTTTTTGGGGGCTGCAATGATGCTTTATGATAGCTTTGTTCTCGAACCAAAAAAGCAAAAAGAGAATAAACCAACAGATAATAAATCAGTAGAAGCCAATAATGACTAACAGTCTTACTGATGAAAAAATAGCTGTCGAAAAAACGAGCCGGGTTTTAGCGGATATAACCGTAAAATTAAAAGACGGCAGCATAGCTGATTCAACCAAAGTTACCGGAAAACCAAGCTGGTTGGTGATGGGCGATGGTAGTTTTAGTGAAGCATTTGAGAAATACTTGTTGGACAAAGAAGAAGGTGACAATTTAGTTTTTGAATTAGAACCGATAGACGCATTTGGAGAAAGCAAACCCGACTTAATCCAGTTTATGGATCTCAGTGCATTTCCCCAAGATATAGAAATCAGTATTGGGTCAATTATTGGATTTACACAACCAGCAGGAGGCGAATTGCCAGGTATCATACGAAAGGTAGAGGGAAGTTCGGTTAAAGTGGATTTTAATCATCCGTTAGCGGGTGAAACTATCATTTTTGAAATCGAAATTAAGCAGGTGAAAAGTAGTCACTAGATTTTCGTTATCCTGCTGCTTGGTAATGCATATTGAGTTCAATGTAGGTCGGGATCCCTATCCCGACAGTTCTGTGGGTGCTTTAGGATTTGTCGGGATAGGGATCCCGACCTACGGGAGAGTGAGCATTAAACAAAAGGTCAGAAGAAATTGAAAATATTGCTAGCTAATCCAAGAGGTTTTTGTGCGGGTGTCGATCGAGCAATCGAGATTGTTAACCGTGCCTTGGATTTATTTGGCGCCCCTATTTATGTGAAGCATGAAGTGGTTCATAATAAATTTGTAGTTGATAACCTAAAAGCTAAAGGTGCTATTTTTATTGAGGATCTAGCTGATGTTCCGCCCGGTAGCACATTGATTTACAGCGCTCACGGTGTATCCCAAGCGGTTAAAGATGAAGCCAAGCAGAGAGGTTTTAAAATATTTGATGCGACCTGTCCACTGGTGACCAAGGTTCATATGGAAGTTAACCGTCGCAGTCGTCGCGACCAAGAATGTGTGTTAATCGGTCATAAAGGGCATCCTGAGGTGGAAGGTACCATGGGGCAGTATTCCAGTTCCAAAGGTGGCATCTATTTGGTTGAATCGGAACAAGATGTGGATCGACTATCAGTTCAAGTCCCCAGCAAACTCTACTATATGACCCAAACGACACTCTCTATCGACGAGGCCAAGCTAATCGTTGACAAACTGAAAACGAAATTCCCGCTTATTCAGGGACCCAAACAGGATGATATTTGCTACGCGACCCAAAATCGCCAAGACGCGGTTAAACAACTTTCGACTTCATGTCAGCTTATTTTGGTCGTCGGAAGCCAGAACAGTTCTAACTCCAACCGACTTAAAGAATTAGCTGAAAATTGTGGTGCTAAAGCTCATCTAATAGACAACGCCACAGAAATTAATTCAGATTGGATGAATAATATAGATTATGTAGGTGTCACAGCAGGTGCTTCAGCTCCGCAAATACTGGTGGAAGAGGTACTAGATCACCTCAAAGCATTAGGCGGCATAATGGGCGAATTCACCGCCGAAATCTCTGAAAACATGGTATTTGCGGTGCCTATTGAGCTGAGATAGTTACCTTTGGGTTAATCTACGATCAATCTAGTTCCTTCTCTCTTCCTGTGATATTCCTCACAAAGTACCACTTATTTCACCATTTATCGCACAAAATCTATCTGTTATCGGGAGTGCGTTGCATGACTTGCCTATATGGTCGATAGTGCATTCATAGAATATGAGCTGGAAATAGCTCTAGAATCAAGGCATAGAAAGGTAAGGCAATGTTAGCCGTTTTGTTCGATTTAGATAGGAATAGAAAATATGCTTAATAATAGTAAAGGTGTAACCTTGCTAGAGCTAATTATCGCAATAGGTATAGTTGGTATCATCGCGAGTATGGCAATTCCAGCTTTTGATAATCAGTTAAAGGACTCGAAGATAGTGGCAAATACCAACTTAGTCATTGGTGCGTATAATTTAGCTCGTTCTGAGGCTATCAATAGAGGTCTTCAGGTACAGGTTGTTGATACAGCAGATGGTTGGGCGGTAGAAGAAGTTGCTAGCGGCACCGAAATCAAACGGTTCGAGCCGGATAATGACGGTCTTACTTGGACACCCGCGACTTTCCCGGATCTTCCATATGCTACCAACGGCTTTAGACCTTTTGGTTCAGCGGCACAAACAATTAAACTTTGTGATAGCCGAGGTAAAGGCAGGGAAATCACTATCTCTCCAGCAGGTTCTACATCAGTGGATAAATCACCATCATGCCCATAATTAATGGTAAACATCAATCAGGAGTTTCTTTAATAGAAATTTTGGTTACTACTTTGATTCTCGGAGTCGGATTGCTTGGCGTAGCTTCTTTGCAAGTGGCTAGCGTGAGTAGCAATCAAGAAGGTTTTTTCCATTCGCAAGCAACTTCGATAGCTCAAGAATGGGCATCGAGGATCCGATCGACTAAACCGGCGGAAATGGTGCCTTGGTCACCACAAAATCATGCACTACTGATTGCCAATTTTGTCAGTGCAGCGCCCTATGCATGTCCCGGGCCTAATGGGACACCTCCGCCGATTAACTGCAGTGCTAACGGGGGTAGTATCCCTAATGTCGCCTGTGCAGATGGTGTTAATGATGTCGCCGATATTGTTAATTCAGATAAATGGGAAATATGTGATATTGCCAAAACTACACTGCCAGATGGAAAGGTTCGAGTGGTTAATTCAGGCAATATGCGGCTCTCGATTGTAGTCGACTGGGATGCCGCCAAAGCACGCCAAGATTTGGGTCAAGCGACTAACGTTAATAATTTTTGTGCAGCCGCTCCGTTTAGTATTGCTACGGATCGAAACTGCATAATGATGGAGATAATCCCGTGAGCATACTGAATATACAATTACCGACAAGAAGGCAGCAAGGATTTACCATTGTTGAGTTGCTAATTGCTGGCACATTAGGAATATTGTTACTAGCAGGCGTAATTCAATTATTTGTTGGCTCTAACAAAAATTATACCCTGCAAGGACAGTTGGCGGATATCCAGGAAGACGGTCGTTTCGCTCTAATGTTTTTGAAAGAAGAATTACAGCAAGGTGGTTGGGCCGAGAATCCTTGGCTTGCGAGGCCCGCGGCAATAAACATGGCTAATTCGACGGATGGCGTTACTGACTCAGTAGCTGTCGCATACTCGGTTCAAGCGGGGGGAGTCAATAGTTTTGATTGTAATGGCGCCGCGGTTGCCGCAGGTCAAATCGAGAACAGATTTTTTGTCGGTGGTGCTAATGGTGATGAGCTTCTATGCCAAGGTAATGGCGGTGGAGCAGCTCAACCTTTGATTGACGGTGTAACCAATTTTCAGGTGTTATACGGCGTTGAAACTGATGCGAGCTGCCCTGATGGAGTAGTCAACAGCTATATAACGCATGATCAATTTGTCGCAGCGGGCGCATCTGTTTTACTGGTATCAGTGCGAATCGCTCTACTTTTGTCCAGTGAGGAAAATGTGTTGCCTGCTAATGAATCTCATGATCATCAATTGCTCGATACTTCGTTCAATACTAATGACAAGTTAACCCACCGATTATTCCAACAAACTATTTATATGCCTAACGGCATCTTTTTAACAATTTCAGATCCGTCAGCAGTGATGGATTGTATGACTGATCTCATATAAGTGAATGACTCATATTTTGAGTCAGTCATTTGTGAAGGTATTTTAAAATGAATAAATCATTCAACCGCCATTTGTCTTGTGAAGGTTTTCCTTCAGTGTCAAAACAATCTGGAGCCGCTTTATTTGTGAGTCTTATTCTGTTATTGGCGCTTACTATTATCGGATTATCAGCTGCAAATCGCAGTAATCTGCAAACGCGTATGGCGGCCAACATGCATGTGCAAAACCTGACCTTTAATGCCGCTGAAAGTGCGATAGGCGCTTTTGTGGTGGATTCATTTACCGGGGATAAATTAACTCCTGGACATATTTTATACGATTTAAGAATAAATGGTAATTTGACTGGAGTCTGTTATGACCAAGCCGGAGCCAGAGTGGCATGTTCGGGGGTTTATTTAGACGGAGATCGTTCGGGCAAGCTTCGATCGCAACTTACCGCAACGGTTATGAGTGATTGTAATCCTACGGCTTGTGGAGGTTTTAGTTTAGGTCTAGGTGGTAATCGCGTTGGCTGCAGGGTTTTCAAAGTGGATGGCACCGGGACATTGGGAACTCAAAGCCAGTCGACATCCATGTGGGCCTATGAAATTACCCGTTGTTGAAGAAATTTTGGAATAGATTCGGATTTTTAACAATAGTTAGAGTTTATTAATGATTTAGTTTTAGTAGTCCGTTTTTTTGCAGTTTGTGTATATATGCAAGTTGCGATCAGGCGGTAATAGTAAAGAGGTTTTATTATGAAGTACGCGACCAATATTTTTAAAATGAGTTTTCTTGCCGGTTTATACGTTTTTGCGAGTCTGCAATCAGTACTGGCAGATGATACCGAGATCTTTTTTACGCCGCCATCGGCCGCGGTGGCTGAGAAACCTAATATCATGTTCATTATTGATAGCTCAGGAAGTATGGGCTGGAGTGTGGCCGGTACAACTGATTCTAGAATGGAAGTGGTTCAGGATGTTATGGATGAAGTATTGACCAGTATTACCAATGTTAATGCCGGTTTAATGCGATTTAACAATGGTCAACCAGGCCCGGTAATTTTCCCCGTTTTGGATATTGATCAAGCGGCTACTCCAACAGCCTTTCAAACGATTTTTGCTGGAGGAAATGATGGTAGCGAGAATTCAGCAACTGGAGTTGTAGAGATAACTAGCAATACCCTAGAATTTAATGGAAGCACTGATTATGTTGGGGTTCGTTTTGAACAATTAAACATTCCTCAGGGTGCGACTATCGTATCGGCTAATGTATTATTTTCCGCTGACAGAGATGCGTCTGGTGCGGCGGATATTGTCATCACGGGTGAAAATATCGATAGCGCGCTATTTCTAAATCCAATTGCAAACGAGCTGAGCACGCGCGCAGCTGGAAGTGGTACAGTTGCTTCAGAGGTTTGGACTATTGAAGATTGGTCTAATGGAAATATATACGCAACCCCTGACTTATCGGCAATTGTCGAGGAAATTGTCGCTCGTCCTGGCTGGTGTGGCGGCAATGACATGATGTTTTTCTTCAGAAAACTGAGCGGTGCTAACCGAAATGCCTATAGCAAAGATGGTGTGGATGCTATACCAAACATTGATCCAGATGATCCCAGTAGTGTTTTTTCTCCCAGAATAAAAGTCGAATATTCTCAAACTTTTAATGCGGGAGCCAATAAATGTTTAACTAATGAAGCTGTTTCTCAAGTTAATCAACAGGGTGACGATTTTGAAGTTAGGCAAGATAGCGTTACGGTAGAATCTAGCTCTAATGATCTGGAGTTTTATTTAGATGGTTCCAATGCCCAAGAAGGCGTTGGCATGGTATTTCAAAACATTAAGGTTCCACAAGGAGCCATTATTAAGTATGCCTACTTATCCTTTACTGCCGATCAAAATTCCGTGGGTACTACTGATGTTGTAATTGCATTGGAAGATCGAGATGACGTTTCTTCGCCTAGTAATAACACTAATCGACTGGCTCTATTTGATTCGTCTACTAAAACAACGCCAGTTACATGGACTATTGCAGATAATTGGATAACTGGTAGAGTCTATCGTTCAGTGGATATTTCATCGAGTGTATCTTCGGTGGTTAACCGAGCGGGTTGGGCGTTAGATAATAATATGGCGGTTTTTATTCGCGGAAGTGCTGGTAGTCATTCTGCCGATTCTTTTTCAGGTGATGCACCCAAACTCCATGTCGGTTTTGAAGGGGTGTGGCAGCCAGGCGTAAACACCATTCGTGATGATTTAAAAGCCGCCATTGCTGCTTTAACACCATCAGGAGGAACACCTATTAGTGGCACTATGGCGGAAGCGGGTGCTTATTTTAAGGGTGATACCGTTTTTTATGGCGCTAGTCGTAATGGTAATCGATTTAGTCGAGTGAGCCATCCGTTATCCTATTCTGCTTCTGGAACTGTTTTGCGAGAGTTCGAGTGTACCGACGCCAATTTAGATGCAACTGCTTGTGCCTCAGAAACCATTACTGGCTCACCAACCTATAATTCTCCCATTGTTGAATCCTGTCAAACTAGTCACATTGTGTATTTGACGGATGGTTCTTCTAACTCGCATTTAAATTCCACCAATAATGTTTACTCCGCTTGGAGTAGTGGTGGTACTTGTAGTAGTAATAGTGGTGGAAATGATTGCTCGATAAAAATGGCGGCATGGTTAAATACTAACGATGTTGCCCCCAGTATCAGTGGTAAACAGGTTATTACCACCCATATGATTGGTTTTGGCCCAGGCGCCGATCCCGCGCTTATGCAGGATATGGCAACGGCAGGTGGGGGCGGTTATTACAGTCCTTCAGACAGAACCGAGCTAGTGAATGATATTAGTGCGATTGTAAGTGGAATAGCGAGTGTTAACTCTACCTTCGTTACTGCGGGTGTTACCGTTAATCAATATAATCGAGTGACTAACAATGATGAACGTTACTTCTCACTATTCACACCAGTTAATCAGGAAAGCTGGCCTGGAAATATAAAGCGCTACAAGCTGTCCGGCAACGCATTAGTTGATGCTAATGATGCATTAGCAATCGATCCCGTTACCGCTGAATTTAAACCGACTGCACAAAGTTTTTGGAGCGCGACTCCCGATGGAAACGATGTGGCACGTGGTGGAGCCGCAGAGCAATTAGGTTTGTCGAGAAGAGTTTTTACCAATCTCGGCAGCTCGGCCTTGTCAACAGATGCTGCCAATGCTTTAGATCAGTCTAATAGTCTTGTAACCACTAGTCTACTTGGTGGCGTCACCGCGCAACGCAGAGATACGATTTTGTATTGGGCTGCAGGGTATGATGTGAATGATGCCGCTTATAATCCAGCAGATGCCACATCGCTTTCGTCTACTCCCACACGAAAAAACCTAGGCGACCCATTGCATTCGCAACCGATATTACTGCAATACAATGATTCATCAGGTAATCTCTTAACAACCAGAATATTTGTCGGAACCAATCATGGTTTTTTGCATGCGCTTGATGCCGCCGATGGCGATGAAAAATGGGCATTCGTTCCACAAGATCTTCTCCCTCGTCTAGATAGCATTGTTACTAATGCTACGACCTCCAGCCATAGTTACGGCCTGGATGGTTCTGCGGCATTGTATCTTGATGATGCTAATGGCAATGGAGCCGCTGATCCTGGTGACAAGGTTTATCTATACATTGGGCTACGTCGTGGCGGTAATAGCTACTATGCTCTGGATGTATCAAACCCAGATAATCCGGTATTTATGTTTCAAATCAATAATACCGGTAGCTTTGCTGATTTGGGACAAACCTGGTCGAAACCTATCGTGACTCAGATGAATTTATCTGGTGTAAATTCAGACAAACTAGTGATGATTTTTGGTGGTGGTTATGATGTTGCTCAAGATGCTGCTGGTACGTCTGCCAATACAGACACCATTGGTGATAATGTGTACATCGTCGACGCGCTCGATGGCAGCCTACTTTGGGATGCTAAAACTAACGCGATAGCGGCAGGGGGTCTTTCAGGTCCGGTATCTTCGATGAATTCTGTCCCCTCCGATGTGACAGCGTTCGATCTGACCGGTGATGATTTAGTGGATCATTTCTATGTGACTGACACCAAGGCGCAAGTATTTAGATTTGATGTTGACAATAGCACTCAATCGATAACAGGTGGTCGAATTGCCCAAATGCAGGATTCCGGTAGTCCATCTGACAATAGACGTTTTTACTACTCTGCGGATGTGGCGTTAATTCGCCAAGTCGGTGATAGTTTCATTGCTGTCTCAATTGGTTCTGGCTACCGAGCCCACCCGTTGGACAATACCGTTGATGACGCTTTTTACGTCATAAAGGACAAAGGGGTATTAACTGGTGCGTTTGATATGGATGCGACAGTTGCTGATCTAGTGGATATTACTTTATTGACTGATTCAAATGGAGATGGTGTAAGCAACGCGGTTGAAGTGCTTAATGATCCTACTGCAGGCAAAAAAGGTTGGTATTTAAACTTTAATTTGACTCCAGGTGAAAAAGTGTTGGCTAAATCAGTCACTTTTAACAATGCGGTATTGTTCACTACTTATGTACCTCCCAGTGGTGCGGCAAATGCTTGTGAAGCGGCTGCTGGCGGTGGTCGTTTATATGCGATGAATATCTTGAACGGTAACCCGTATCTTGATACAAATACAGACGGTACGCTTAACGAAAATGACAGACTGTTTGAATTGACCACTCCTGGTATTGCGCCACAGGTCGATATCACTATCACCAGTGATGGAACTCCTTTGGTGGGTGTTGGTCGTGATTTCCGAGCAGATATTTTGCCGCCGACTACAGATGGTATTTTAGGATACAAATGGAAAAAGAATTAGTTGCTATGTTGGGTATTAGGAGTAGTACAAAGATGAGACCACTAACGATAGGAAGTGCTGGCATTATGCATAATAACAAGAGCCCATTAAACAACAAAAAATCAGCATTTACCCTGATTGAATTGATGATTGTAGTGGCTATCATCGGAATTATTACGGCGATAGCATATCCCTCGTATAATAATTATGTTGTTCGTGCAAAACGTGCAGACGGAATGTCCGCTTTAATGTTGGCTGCGCAAAGTTACGAACGGTTTAGAGCTAATAGTTTTAATTATAATACTAGCCTAGGAAACATCTTTGCCACGCAAGTACCTGTAGAAGGCGGCACCGCATACTACATCTTAGCCAATTCGGCGCAAGCGGATGGTAGTTATACGCTAACGGCTACCCCAACAGGGAGTATGGCAGGAAACGACGGAGCTCTGACCCTGACCAATACAGGCGCCAGAACTTGGACGGATAAAGGTGGCACAACAAATACTTGCTGGCCAGAAGGCGGTAACACTTGTTAGGAATATTTTCTGATTAGAACATTTGTGGGGTTGTTAGGATTTTTGAAAGAGCCTTGCCATCCCACAAATAAATTTCAGTAGAATCATTAATTTTTGTAACTTGTAGAGCGTATTTGTTGCTGCCAATATTTAATTTCTTGTCGGTATAATTTTTCAAGAATCTAGTTTGCATCCAACGAAGAAATAAGGTGTTAGGTAAACTATCCAATGTCTTTAATACTTGAACAGAATAACCGCGCCCTTTAGATAGGTAAGCGATCAATTCAAATTTATCTGCCTTTTTGGCGAAACCAACCCAATCTTCAATTTTGTCACCATTAAAATCTCGCTGGATACTCCATGGACACATTAATTCCATTTGCTCCGCTAGGGACATTAATTCTCGTTTGGGCTTAAATCTAAGTAGCTCATGGTGGGTTTGTTCAATGGTTTTGAATCTATTAAATATCTCTTTCTTACAATAACTACCCCCTCTAATTTCTGAGTTTAAATCGGCTAATGCTGGTGGAGTTGAAATCAAAAAAGTCAGCAGCGGGATTAGTATCAAACTAGTGTACTTCATAGGTTATAGCGCCTTATATTTTATTTGTAGGCTCATTATAGGATCTAATTTGACTCGATAGTAAGAAATAGCCGACATAATCTGAAAAACAACCAACCTTTGATAGTTATTCTGGTAGAATGCGCGCCCTTACTCATTTAGCCGCCCTTTACCTGCCACCAATTGCAATGCGTAAACAAGACTTTCAATTTGAACTGCCTGCTGGGCTTATCGCAACCACGCCTTGCGAACAGCGATCTGGTAGCCGTTTATTGCTTGTTAATCCGCTGCAGCAGTCATTTAAACATCAGCAATTTTCTCAGCTAGCTGATTTTCTTGAGCCCAATGATTGTCTGATTTTTAACAATACTAAGGTGATTCCCGCGAGGCTGATTGGCGAAAGAGAAAGCGGTGGTAAAATCGAGGTACTTATCGAGCGGATAAGAGATAATTCAGAGGTACAATCTTGTATCGCTCAGGTTAGAGCAAGTAATACACCGAAGGCAGGTGTGAAGATAAGAATCACAGATGATTTTGAATTAGAAGTAGTTGGCCGCGAAGGCGCTTTTTTCGTACTCGAAAATCGCTCCGTCAATCCTTTAATGGATCTTATTCAAGAGTATGGCAATATGCCACTACCGCCTTATATTAATCGTGAAGTTAACGAATCTGATAAGGAGCGATATCAAACGGTTTATGCGGATCGGTTAGGCGCCGTGGCAGCGCCCACTGCGGGATTGCATTTCGATAAGAAATTGTTAGCAGAGATCAAAAAGAAGGGGATCAAATCAGATTTCGTAACACTTCATGTGGGAGCCGGCACATTCGCGCCCATTCGAGTTGACGACATCAATGAGCACCAAATGCACTCAGAGTGGTTTAATGTACCTCAATCGGTTGTGGATTTAGTCAAAGAAACTCGAAATAAGGGTGGTCGCGTTATTGCGGTTGGCACAACATCCGTCAGATGTTTAGAGTCGGCTTTACAAAAGGGCGAGTTAATAGCGAAAAGCGGAGAAACGGATATATTTATCACTCCAGGTTATCGATTCAAAAATGTTGATGCGTTGATCACTAATTTTCATTTATCTGAATCGACACTCATTATGTTAGTGAGTGCATTTGCTGGAAAAGCTTTCGTAATGGATATTTATAACAAAGCTATTGAAGCAGAGTATCGTTTTTTTAGTTACGGCGATTCAATGTTTTTTGAGAATCGCATAGAATCTCGGTAGGAGCTGCGTCTCGCTGCGATGCGATATTAGGGAACAGATAAATGCTTAAATTAAGAAACCAGATTTAGCGAAGGACAAGAATAGAATAATGCAATTTCAACTTTTAAAAACATCAGGTAAAGCTCGCCGCGGGCGGATCGAGTTTGATCGCGGTAGTATAGAAACTCCTGCATTTATGCCTGTGGGCACCTATGGAACCGTCAAAGCTATGTCTCCAGAACGTGTCCGAGAGACCGGCGCCGAGATTATTTTGGGAAATACCTTTCATTTGATGCTCAGACCCGGCACAGAAGTGATTAACTTGCATGGCGATCTGCATAATTTTATGAATTGGCAAGGGCCTATTTTGACTGATTCCGGGGGCTTTCAAGTATTTAGTTTAGGAGCGCTCAGGAAAATTAGCGAACAAGGAGTCACTTTTCGTTCGCCCATTAACGGCGACAAAGTTTTTATGGGGCCAGAAGAGTCTATGCAGGTACAAAGGGCATTAGGCTCAGACATCGTTATGATTTTTGATGAATGTACACCCTATCCTGCAACCGAGCAAGAGGCGGAGATTTCTATGCAGCTTAGTTTGCGTTGGGCTGCCCGTTCAAAGAGTGCGCATGGTGAGAGCAATGCTGCATTGTTTGGTATAATACAAGGCGGAATGTATCCTAGTTTGCGAGATGCTTCGCTTAGAGGACTTACAGATATTGGTTTTGATGGTTACGCCATTGGCGGGCTATCGGTAGGTGAATCCAAAGATGAAATGAAAATGGTATTGGATCATATTGCTTACAAAATGCCAGCGGATAAACCACGCTACTTGATGGGAGTTGGAAAGCCAGAAGATCTAGTCGATTCAGTAAGACGCGGCATAGATATGTTTGACTGTGTTATGCCCACCCGAAACGCAAGAAATGGCCATCTTTTTACTCGTACAGGCATTGTAAGACTGCGTAATAGCCCCAATAAAAAGGATTCTGGGCCAATAGATGACCAGTGTGAATGTTATACTTGTAAAAACTATAGCAGGGCCTACATTCATCATTTGGATAAATGCGGCGAAATGTTTGGTGCAGAATTAGCCACCATTCATAATTTACATTATTACCAAGATCTTATGCAGGGATTGCGAGAATCGATAGAAAACGATACATTTGATGACTTTGTTGTAGAATTCTACCGATTGAGAGAGTTGCCCATACCTGAATTGAATGAGTAGAGGGTTTCGAATAATCACAATGCCAGTTCGATTTTAAATTAAAAAAATAATAGAGGAAGTAAAATGTTTATAAGTACAGTACAAGCCGCTGAAGCGGGTGGCGCTCAAACAGATGGAACAAGCACTATTATTATGATGGTATTGTTTGCCGCTGTTTTTTATTTCTTATTGATAAGACCGCAGAGTAAACGTGCAAAAGAACACAAGAACATGCTGCAAGCTATTCAAAAAGGTGAAGAAGTCGTTACCAATGGTGGGATTATCGGTAAGGTAACAAAAATCACGGATGGCTTTATCGTTCTAAATGTTGCACAAGGTGTTGAGATGAAATTTCAAAAACATTCCGTGACTGCTACTCTGCCTAAAGGGACGATTAAGCAAATTAACGAATAGAGATAACTACTCGCAGGTCTAGTTTTAATAAAAAATTCAGCTGTCCATTAGTTTCATCCTGACGAAGGAAGGATTCTACAGCTTTGAATGATGGGAGCTAGATCCCTCCGTTGTCGGGATGACAGTTGGGTGCACGGATGACAGTTGGGTGCAGGGATGACAGGTGAGTCGCTATAAAATCAATTAACGACTAAGTTAAAAAATAGTAATTGAGAACAATTTAATTTCGAGAAACCCCTATGTTCACTGATCAAGCACATTTAAGACCGATAAATACTTACCCTAAATGGAAGTATTTCATGCTGATTATCATGTTGATGATTGGCGCTCTTTTTGCGTTGCCTAATATTTACCCCGAAGATCCCGCACTACAAATTACTCAGGAAGATGGTGTGCTAATCAATGAGGTTTTGTTCACAGAAATTAAGCAATTATTAAAAGACAAAAGTGTGATTGTAAAATCAGCTAAAGTTGAAGATGGTAAATCACTAGTTCGTTTCAATAGCATAGATGATCAACTTCAGGCGAGTACTGAGATTTCTACATTTCTGTCTGATCAGAACCTGAATGACTACGTTGTAGCGATCAACTCTGCAGCAACAACTCCGGACTGGCTTAGATCAATGGGTGGATCTCCGTTGAACTTAGGTTTAGATTTAAAGGGGGGCGTTTACTTCCTAATGCAGGTTGATATGGAATCAGCCAAGGAAAAGAGGTTTAAGCAATATGTAACTGATATTAAATCTTTACTCAGAAAAAATACCATTCGATACGCATCCATCGTTCGACCGGCTACAGATCCAGATGCTAGTAGCGAAGTTCATCTATTGGCGCGTTTTAGAGACGCGGAGACACGTGATAAAGCTGAAGTAGAAATTCGTACAACCTATTCGGAGTTTTTAACCCGCTCCAGAGAAACAGATAATTTATTTGAGTTAGTGATTAATTTAACTCAGGCAAAAATTAAAGAACTTGAAGATTACGCAGTAGATCAAAACATCGCGACTCTAAGAAATCGAATTAATGAGTTAGGAGTAGCGGAACCGTTAATTCAAAAACAAGGCCGAGATAGGATTATTATTCAATTACCCGGTGTTCAAGACTCAGCTCAAGCAAAGCGAATACTCGGCAAAACTGCTACTTTAGAAATAAGAATGGTGAAAGAAGCATTCGATGCGTCTTCAGGGAGAGCTCCCGCTGGTACTGAAACACTCAGTTCGAAAGATGGTAGAACTTATTTCGTTAAGAAAAGAGTGATAGTAGATGGCACTCATATCATTGATGCATCCGCTGGTTTTGATGAAAACGGCCGTTCTCAAATCAACGTTTCATTAGATAGCGAGGGCGGATCAAAAATGCTCGCTAATACCACCAAAAACACTGGTAAATTAATGGCATTTATTATGGTTGAAACTAAAGGTATTTATAAGAAATCAGATTCAGGCGAAATGAAATTAATTGACTCCAAAATCGTAAAGGAAGTAGTTAGTGCCGCGAATATTAATGGAGTGTTCGGTTCAAAATTCAGAATTACTGGGAGCTACACACCTGCAGCAGCGCATGAGTTCGCGCTTATTCTAAGAGCGGGTTCTTTGATTGCGCCAACTTTTATTATTGAAGAGAGAACTATTGGTCCTAGTTTGGGTGCTGAAAACATCAAGATGGGTATGAACTCAATTCTTGTTGGTTTTGTTGCTGTTTTATTATTTATGATTGTTTATTATAAATTCTTTGGTCTAGTTGCCAATATTGCGTTAGTCACCAATCTTATTTTTATCGTTGCTATTATGTCGCTTATTCCAGGTGCTACTCTGACCTTGCCAGGTATTGCCGGTATCGTATTAACGGTTGGTATGGCGGTCGATGCTAACGTGTTGATTTTTGAGCGGATAAGGGAGGAGCTAAAAGATGGCGTTAAACCTGCGCAAGCTATCCACAATGGTTATGATAAAGCATTTTCAACTATTGCTGATGCTAACGTAACCACTCTAATAGCCGCAATGGTCTTATTTACCATCGGTACTGGTCCCGTAGCTGGTTTTGCGGTTACGCTATTAATCGGAATTATCACCTCAATGTTTACCGCGATAGTCGGGACTCGAGCCATCATTAACGCTGTTTATGGTGGAAAGTCTATCACCAAGCTTTCACTTTAAGGAGATAGGGCAATGAAAATATTGAAATCCGATCTTAATATTAATTTTAATCGATACCGTAAACCTGCAGCGATTTTTTCTATTATTTTACTGATTGCCTCGATTACATCAGTGGTTGTTCATGGCTTAAGTTTCGGTCTAGATTTTACTGGCGGCGCATTGTTAGAAGTCCGTTATGAGCAAAATGCTGATACTGACTTGATTCGTAGCCAACTGGAAAAAGAGGGTTTTGAGCAATTTGATGTTAAATTTTTTGGAACGTCAAAAGATGTCACCATTAGGCTTGGTCCGCAAGGCGATAGAGAAGCAAGTAAAATTGGTAACTCCGTATTAGCTGCATTACGAAGTGGCTCTGATAGCAAAGTCGAAATGCGTCGAATAGAATTTGTAGGCCCCGCCGTTGGTGATGAGCTAGCAGAAAACGGCGGTACTGCAATGTTGGTAGCACTAATTTTTATTATGATGTATGTCTCTATCCGTTTCGAATGGAAATTTGCACTCGGTTCGGTAGCAGCGCTAGCACATGATGTTTTTATCACAATTGGGATCTTCTCCATACTAGATATAGAGTTTGACCTAACCGTTTTAGCGGCAATTTTAGCGGTGATCGGTTACTCGTTAAACGATACTATTGTGGTCTTTGATCGGATCAGGGAAAATTTTCTAAAACTGAGAAAATCTGATCCAGAAAAGGTAGTGAATGTTTCTCTTAATCAAACTTTGTCCCGTACCTTAATGACATCTATTACCACGCTATTAGTTTTAGTAGCGCTATTTTATTTGGGCGGCGCACTGATCCACGGTTTCGCAACTGCTCTTATCATTGGTGTCTTTGTCGGAACTTATTCTTCAATTTATGTCGCTAGTAATGTTGCTCTTGCTTTAGGAATAACTAAAGAAGACTTAATGCCAGTAGAGGTTGAAAAAGAAGGTGCCGATCAGGATTCGCTTTTATAGCCTGGAACTCTTATGTCAAAATCAAAACAAAAATCTAACGAGTTAGGTCAGGCTACTAGCTCTGACGCTTCCGAAAACTCAAGCGGCCAGGAAATAGCGTTTAGTGATTTGTCACTACCCGATGAGATCCTAAAGGTACTGAATGAACTCGGTTACGAAAAACCATCGCCGATTCAATCGGCGAGTATTCCAGTGTTGCAAGCTGGCGCAGATATTATTGGACAAGCGCAAACGGGCACCGGCAAAACCGCTGCCTTTGCTTTGCCATTGTTATCCAAAATAGATCTTAAACTCAAAAAACCACAAGCTCTTGTATTGGCGCCGACAAGGGAGTTAGCAATACAAGTTGCAGAAGCAATAAATACCTATGCAAAATACTTAAAAGGGCTACATGTTGTTCCTATTTATGGTGGTCAATCCTTTCCCATCCAATTAAAACAACTCGCAAGAGGACCACAAATTATTGTCGGCACACCTGGTCGAGTTATGGATCATATGCGTAAAGGGAAAATCAACTGGGATGCGATGCACACATTAATTCTTGACGAAGCTGATGAAATGTTGCGTATGGGATTTTTGGAAGATGTAGAGTGGGTGTTAGAGCAAACACCAAACGATCGTCAAATTGCTCTTTTTTCTGCCACCATGCCAAAAGAAATTAAGCGGGTAGCTGATCGATTTTTGAATAAACCCAAAGAAATAAGAATAAAAACCAAAACTGCTACTGCAACAACAATCGAACAATCTTATCTATCGGTTTCCCATCATAATAAATTGGATGCATTAACTCGGATACTTGATGTTGAAGAAACTGATGCAATTATTATTTTTGCTCGAACAAAAACCGCGACAACTGAATTGGCTGATCGATTAGCTGCACGAGGTTTTGCTGCAGCAGCAATTAACGGAGACATGCAACAATCTGCACGAGAAAAAACTATTTCGCAACTCAAGAATGGTCGCTTAGATATTTTAGTTGCGACTGATGTTGCCGCTCGCGGACTGGACGTTCAAAGAATTTCTCACGTTATAAATTATGATATTACCCAAGACGTTGAATCTTACATTCATCGAATAGGTCGAACGGGCCGAGCCGGACGAGAAGGTAAAGCGATTTTGTTTGTCACACCGCGTGAAAAGCGGATGCTCTATTTGATTGAAAAAAC
>Ga0256847_1000405_pt1 | contig 28120 bp, 31 predicted proteins | sample TeddybearmetaG_FD_189099 | JGI IMG/M metagenome (GOLD analysis project Ga0256847, IMG submission 189099) | Hydrothermal vent microbial communities from East Pacific Rise, Pacific Ocean - Teddybear | ecosystem: Environmental > Aquatic > Marine > Hydrothermal vents | place: Pacific Ocean: East... | reverse complement strand
AATCGCTTTAAAATGGTCTTATCATTTTCTTTATCTTCTGCTCCGCCGATGGGAATGATCCAACCTCGATCAATATTCGCGGGACTAGCTGCAGGACACATACTTTATTCCTAGATATTATTATTCTATTCAAAACTGCCAAACAAGATCGTCTCACCATTTATCTGGTGCCACTTTCCCAAAGCCATTACCGATTCTATCCTATTATCCTCACTAAGTACGACAAGATCAGCATCATTTCCGACTTTTATTTCACCTTTACTGGAAAGCTTTAATAACTCAGCGACATTTTTAGTAAATGGTAACAAGGCTTCCTCAATGGGAACGTTATTATCGAGTATCTGTTTTAGCGTATTACTCAAGAGTTCGCACCGTCCGTAGTCCAATTTGATTAACTCTCCTTGTTGGTCAAAGTGAGGCAGACATCCACCACCATCCGATGAAATGGTCAGCTTGGACGGATCAAAGTTTTTATCTCGATAGATGTTGAAGGCCTCAAAAGCCGAGTATTCCTCATTGTTTTCAGAATCTGGAAACGCCGTTAAGTCTATAGATACACCACGTTTTGTCAGTTGGCAGGCTTGCTCAAATAGGGGGATTCGTCTATTGCAATGGGTAGGATTAAGACTGCGTGGTGGAAGTTCTGTTGTGTCCAGTAGTTGTTCGATCAAATCCAATCCTCTATCACCATCACCAAGATGAAAATGAACAATCCCAGCTTTACCGGTCATTATTCCGGCAACGTGAGCATCACCAACTATTCTAGCGACTTCATCAAAAGTCGGTTGTGATGATCGATGATCAGAAATGGCTAATTCGCCAACGCCAATGACTGGTTCAATATGAACGATATCTTTGCGTACTGAATCTGTCAGTGTTTGCAAAGGGATATGATATCCTCCGGTGTAACACCAAGCGCTGATCCCTTGTTCTCTAAGGGCGTACACTTGAGCGATAAGGGAGGAAGTATTTCGAGTGGTGTCATCGGTGCCTAAAAGACCTACAACAGAAGTTACTCCGGCTTTTGTGTACTGACTCAAATGAACGGCTGGAACCTTGGTTTTGAAGCCGGCTTCGCCACCACCACCGGTTATGTGGGCGTGACCATCTATTAAGCCGGGGATTAGCCTTTTACCAGAAAAATCGATGTCAGAGGAGAGTAGAGCGGCGTCGATGTTTATCTCATCTTTGCAGACGGCAACAATTTTTCCTGCGGCAATGAGAACATTGACGACGCCACAGGGGGAAGGAGAGAATAGATTTACGTTGTTGAGTCGATGTAGCATAGATATTTTTATTGCAAAATTCTATTCTATCTTTGATAGGTGAATTGTAAAGAGGTTTTTGAGGGATTATTTATGAATATCGTGAGATTACAGGGCGGCTGTGCGATGTTCTTGTCAAATTTGGTGTGTTGCCCGACTCACCCATGCTCCAAGGAACCAGAGCCTACATACTTAAAATTAGCTTGAGATAAGCGACCGTTTTGCGTTGTATTTACGACTAAAACATGTGAGAATCCTTCGCTGTGAAGTAGTGGATATTGAGGGCTGAAATGGAACTGAGTTTTTCAATTGATTCGTGGTCTGCATGGTCATCTGATAAGGATTCATTTACTGGAAAAGTGAACGGTGTTGCTGGAGATGTCGCTGAAACTCTGCCACCCTGCCACTCTTTGATTCCGGCTTCAAAGCGACGTAAGATGAGCACATTAAGCAAAACAGCGGTCTCCATCGCCCTAGATTGTTTAAACAAATATAAAGGATTATCAAATTCAGATGTAACAGAAAATCCTATTTGCGTATTTGCGTCTAGACACGGTGAACTAGTTAGAAGCACTAAAATCATTGAATCTATGCTCGATGGTGAGGATATATCGCCTACGGATTTCAGTATGTCGGTACATAGCACAGCGCTGGGACTATTTTCGATTTTAACTGAAAACAAGGATTTCACTACATCTATTGCCGGTGGGGAAGATTCGTTTGTTTACGGGTTGATCGAAGCTTGTATGCAGCTCGCTGAGAAGCCGATCCGCAAGGTGTTATTGGTTTATTTTGACGAACCTTTACCTAACGCCTTATCAAAATTTGAGAAAACACATTCTAAATCAATTTGCATTTCGTTATTGATTTCAGTCGCTAGGAAAGGCTCCCCGTACTATATGTTTCGCGCGATTGACTCGAATGCTCGAGTGAAAAAAAATGAATACAATGATGTAGGGGAAATGTTCCTAAATTTTTACTTATCTGAGGATAAATCATTGAGCGTTAGAAAGGCAACGACTCCTTCTTCGATTTGGAATTGGCAACGAGAGTGTTAAACACAGTTAACTATGTATGGAGGGTTATTGCTACTGGAATCAGCTTTATTATTTTTGGTTTGGGCGGTTTACTTCTTTCGCTAATAATTTTTCCGCTGATAAATTTACTCGTCAAGGATTGCGAGTCTAGAATAAGCTATTCACGAACTCTAATACATAATAGTTTCAAAATGTTTATTAATATGATGTCTTTGTTGGGGATATTCGATTTTGATATCTATGCTGATAGCAACAAACTAGCCAAAGCAAACGGTATAATTGTGGTTGCTAATCACCCAACATTGATTGATGTTGTGGTGTTGCTTTCGATGCTGCCTAATGCTGACTGCATAGTTAAACAATCTTTATTTAGAAATCCTTTTTTGAAAGGAGTGGTAAGCGCAGCAGGCTATATTCAGAACAAACTAGACGTAAAAGCACTAATTCATTCATGTGATTTATCTCTAAAGTCAGGAAACACGTTAATAATATTTCCAGAAGGGACAAGGACTGAAAAAAATGGTCGAATTAAGCTACTACGAGGAGCGTTTAATATAGCATTGAGGTGTGAATGCGATCTACTTCCGGTTATAATAAATTGTAATCCAAGCACGTTAACAAAGAGTGAGCGTTGGTATGAGATACCAAAGTACAAAGCTCAGTTTAGCATTCGTGTAGGCGAGTTAGTTGAATCTCGTCGTTTTCGAAGGAGAGAAATTAATTTTGCCATCAGCGCTAGGCGACTCACGAAACACCTAGAAGAATATTTCATTAAAGAGCAAGTAAAAACATGCAACAACTTGAACTAGAAATCAAACAACTTATCATCGACTCATTGGATCTCGAAGATGTTTCTGTTAATGACATTGACACCAATGAAGCACTCTTTGGCGATGGTTTAGGCTTAGATTCTATTGATGCTCTTGAGCTCGGCTTGGCGCTCAAGAAAAAATATGAGATCGTTTTAAAAAGTACGTCAGAAGAATCAAGAAGGCATTTTTATTCGGTTGCAACGTTGGCTGAGTTTGTGAAAAACTAAAATTTATTCTAAAGAGAATATATAAAATGAAAAACAAGGCAGAAATATTTGAGAAATTGGTGACGATCTTACACAAAGAGTTCGAGATCGAACGATCACTAATGGCGCCTGACTCCAATCTTTATACCGATCTTGATCTCGATAGCATTGATACGGTCGACTTAGTAATAAGGCTACAAGAAATTACTGGTAAAAGAATCGAGCCAGAAACCTTTAAATCGGTACGGACTATTGAAGATGTGGTTGATGCTATTGAAAGCCTTATAAAAGTTGGATGATAAATATTTGGAAAATAGTCGCTACAATTTTGATGGCTCTCTACCCTTTACTAATATTTTTTGGTCTTAGTTATTTTGAACCTAAGCACTTAGCTTTATTTCTTTGTTTAGTTATTATATTCCGTTTTTTTTCTTCTCGAGCAAAGGGAACAAAAAAAGAGGAGGTCAGACACAGTGATAATGATGGAAAAGTTAGAGTAATTGCGTTTGTACTTAGCTTTTCGCTTTTGCTCGTGACAATTTATATGAATTCACTCACTACGCTTATGTTGTATCCTGTCATCGTGAATTTTTCCTTGCTCGTGATTTTCACGATAAGTCTTTATTACCCACCCACGATTATTGAACGATTTGCGAAGCTGGGCAAGAAAAAATTGGCTTTAAGAGATATCGCTTACACAAGGGTAATTACCCAGATTTGGATAGTGTTTTTTACCCTAAACGGAGTGGCTGCATTCTATACAGCCGTTTTTACCAGTGTAAAAACATGGACCTTATATAATGGTTTGATCGCCTATCTGTTGATTGGTTTATTATTTTCGAGTGAATACATTTACCGCAAATTTTGGTTTGAGAATAAAGTCTGATACGAGGTTTCTGCTTGCTAAAGACTCTAAATAACATTTTCCGAAATCCATCTGAGCGAACTGTTTGTTATGTTAAGAACAAGCACATATCCGAGTCACAATTTTGCTCCGACGTTGAGGCTACCATTGGCTTGATTAAAGCGTATAAGAATGAAAACTGTCTAATTTGCATCGATAATCCTTACCATTTTTTAGTGGCTCTGTTGGCATTGTTATCACAGAAAACCAATGCCATTATTAGCGCGAATAGAACAGAAAAATGGCTGAACACTATACGCTCAGATTTCGATTTTATATTATGCGATTCTGATTTTGTTAGCCGTGAATCGGTTAAGTTCGAAATAATAATGATTAACGATCTATTTTATGAGAATGAATCTAGAAGCAAAAATGAGAATTATAAGTCAAACATTCATTTTTCTGGCGATGAGCCGCTTAGTTTTTTTACATCAGGATCAACCGGAAAAGCAAAAAAAATCGATAAAACGTTAGGCTACTTGACTAATGAGGTAGAAACACTTAATAAGGAGTTTGGCACAATATCAGTTAAAGCAAGGTTCATTTCGAGCGTCTCTCACCTACATATATATGGATTACTATTCTATCTATTATTTCCTCTCTTAACGAGGCGTTCTTGGAACAATTCCCTGATTGAATTCCAGGAACAACTTAGTGTTTCTTTATCTAGTGATAAGCAAAATGTTCTAATATCTAGCCCTGCGTTCTTATCGCGCCTTGATGAGCAGCAAATAATAAATGGCCTCGAACACGTGTTTTCCTCGGGTGGTTTGCTTTCAAAGTATGCGTCTTGCCTGACAAGAATAGTATTACGATGTACGCCGATAGAAGTGTACGGAAGTACTGAATCAGGTGGCATAGCGTTTCGTCAGCAGCATGGGGAACATCAGGCTTGGTCTCTTTTTGAGAAGATCAATCTTTTAGCGTACGGAGATGATATTGAATTAACTTCTCCTCATATTGGTGCTGGGAATACGTTGATTCTTGACGACTATATTGAGTTTGTCGGGCACAACCAAATTATGCTCCTTGGACGTAAAGATAGAATAGTCAAGATAGGAGAGAAGCGCGTTTCGTTAGATGAAATCGAATCATTTATCATGGGTATCGACTATATTGACCAATGTAGGGCGGTATTATTGTCGGGCAAGCGTCCCCAAGTTGGTTGCGTCATTATACTTTCGAATCAGGGAGTCAAATTTTTAGATTTGAATGGAAGAAAAGAACTAACAGAACACCTAAAGTCGCAGATGAGACTTCGTTTTGAAGCAACAACTTTACCACGGAAGTGGAGGATCGTCGCTAATTTCCCAATGAATTCTCAAAGTAAAGTTGATATAATCAGTCTAGAAGCGCTATTTCATACATCATAATCGGTTTGAGTTAACACAAATTTCCAAATGCAATTTCCTCATGTAGTAAAAACAGCTTTCGAGAATGAAGGTATCATACTATCTCTTTATATTGATGAAGAGCTAGAAGCATTTAAAGGCCATTTTGATTCAACTCCAATCGTTCCGGGTGTGTGCCAAATACACTGGGTTCTTCATTTTTCTCAAGAACATTTTGAAGAGTTGGATGTTTATTATTTGCCAGGATGCGTGGAGCGGCTAGAGAAGATAAAATTCCAGCATGTGATTCAACCCGAGATGGAGATTGAATTAAGATTAAAGCTCGTCAAAAACGCAATTATGTTTTCTTTTGTCTCTGACAGGAAACATTCCTCTGGCAAAATAGTGTTCGAGTAGATGATCTCCTTTAACCCTTGTTTCGTATTACCTAATCATAATCACGGTTCTGCAAGTGAGATAGTTGTTGGTGAGTTAATTAGTTTTGGCCTTTCTATAATTATAGTAAATGATGCAAGCGATTTAGAAAATTCAAGAATTTTAAGAAAAACAGCGAATAGCCACCCACTGGTTCACTTGATCGAATTAGAAATCAATCAAGGTAAAGGCGGCGCGGTGATGGCTGGGATATTTGAAGCAAATAGGCAAGGGAAAAGCCATGTATTTCAAATTGATGCAGACGGACAACATGATCTTAGTGATGTTTCTTTATTTCTAAGTGAGTCTGAGAAATCACCAGCCAGTGTGGTATGTGGTAATCCTATTTTTGATAAAAGTGTTCCTTTGAGCCGATTATTGCCTCGTTATATTACGCATTTTTGGGTCTGGATTGAAACTCTTAGTTTTTCAATCGTCGACTCAATGTGCGGTTTTAGGATCTATCCGTTAAACAGTGTTATACCGCTGATTAAAAGAGGTAACATAGGTCAGCGGATGGACTTTGACATAGAAATATTGGTCAGGCTATACTGGGAATCAGCTAATTTGAAATTTATTCCTACTAAAGTTATTTACCCTAAAAATGGTCAATCCAATTTTCATGTTTGGAAGGATAATTGGTTAATTACAAAAATGCATACGAAGCTTGTTTTTGGAATGATTTATCGAATGCCAAAAATATGGATGGTAAAAAAGCACAATCCGCGATCATCGCTGGATATAATCAATACATCAGCGCATTGGTCTATTGAGAAGGAAAAAGGGACATCTCTAGGATTATGGTTTTTGGTTTGGATTTATAAAATATTTGGTGGTCTGCTGATTAAACTGCTGCTGCATCCGATCGTAGCCTATTTTACAATTTTTGCGTTCAATGCTAAAAGTGCGTCGATTCAATATCAATCTAGATTAGCAACGTTTCAAAAAAGGAATTCAAAGATTGGATTGAGGCATGTTTACGCACATTTTTACGAGTTTGCTAACTCCGCGATAGATAAAATCGGTTCTTGGACAGGACAAATTCGTTTGGATAGCGTGACCATTCATAATCCAGAAATCGTTGATAATATTTTAGATTCGGGTCAAGGAGCAGTATTCATTGGTTCCCATTTAGGTAATTTGGAATTAAGCCGCGCGATCGGTCAGCGTAGGACTGGACTAGTCATTAATGCGGTAGTATTTAATAAACATGCACTAAAATTCCAGAATGTTTTAAATCGTAGTAATCCAGACGTTCGTCTCAACTTAATTCATGTCGAAACTATTGGTAGTGATACTGCCATTTTATTACAGCAGAAGGTGGAGCAGGGAGAAGCCGTCATCATCGTTGGAGATAGGACGTCTGTCAACGCGGTCGGACGTGTTGAGTATGTATATTTTTTAGGCGAAAAGGCACCATTTCCGCAGGGGCCTTTTATACTAGCGGGTTTGCTGGAATGTCCTGTCTATTTAATAAATTGTATCCGCGAACCTGATGGTTATCATGTTTATCACGAATATTTTGCGGAAAGCCTAAGGTTTCCCAGGAACAAAAGAAAGGTTCTATTAAAACAAGCGATACAGCGATACGCTGATCGACTCGCGTATTTTTGTCAAAAAGCACCGCTTCAGTGGTTCAATTTTTTCGATTTTTGGCGACCAGACAACCAGGATATTATTAGACGTGAAAAGAATTAATAATATTCGTTAAATTATGCATAGAGGGATATTTAGTGATTGTATTTGGTAATAATACGTTATGTATTGAAGATATTGTAGCTATCGCGAAGAATGTTGAACCGATGGTTTTATGTGATGATGCAGACTTTAAGAGCACTATTAACCGAGGTGCGGAATTTCTCGACCGCCTTTTGAAAGAAGATGGTGTGATATATGGTGTGACCACGGGCTATGGCGATTCTTGTACGATTAATATCCCACTCGATAAAGTTGAGGAATTACCGCTTAACTTAACGCGCTTTCATGGTTGTGGCTTAGGTGAAATGTTCGACAGGATTGAAGGACGTGCAATTCTAGCAACCCGCCTAGCGTCCTTATGTAGAGGTTATTCAGGGGTAAGATGGATCTTACTTAAGCAGTTTGAGCGTTTATTAAAACAAGATATTGTGCCTATCATTCCACAAGAAGGGTCAGTTGGGGCGAGTGGAGACTTGACACCTCTATCGTATGTGGCAGCATCACTAATTGGCGAAAGAGACGTATATTACCAAAATAAGGTATATCAAACCGAAACGGTATTTAAGAAACTATCCATTTCTCCAATCAAATTGCGACCGAAAGAAGGGTTGGCGATAATGAACGGTACCGCTGTTATGACGGCCATTGCTTGTCTCGCCTTTTCTAGGGCTGAATACCTAGCTCAACTTTGTTCACGAATTACGGCATTAAGTTCATTGGCTTTGCAAGGAAATAGCAATCATTTTGACGATATATTGTTTAGTGTGAAACCTCACCCTGGGCAAAATCAAATAGCCAAATGGATTCGCCAAGACTTACATCATGATAGTCATCCGAGGAATTCTTCTCGATTGCAAGACCGGTACTCTATTCGTTGTGCACCACACGTCATTGGTGTTGTGCAAGATTCATTGCCATGGATGAGGCAAATGATAGAAATTGAACTTAATAGTGCTAACGACAATCCAATTATTGATGGGGAAGGTGAACACGTACTTCATGGAGGTCATTTTTATGGAGGACACATTGCTTTGGTTATGGACACTCTAAAAAATTGTATCGCAAACCTAGCCGATTTGTTAGATCGTCAAGTGGCATTACTGATGGATACCAAATTCAATCATGGTCTGCCCAGTAATCTTTCTGCGGCCAGTAAGGAAAGGAGAATGTTAAACCATGGTTTTAAAGCAGTTCAAATTGGAACAAGTGCTTGGACAGCAGAAGCGCTCAAAGGGACGATGCCTGCGAGTGTTTTTTCTCGTTCGACTGAATGCCACAACCAAGATAAGGTTAGCATGGGTACTATAGCTGCTAGAGACTGTTTAAGAGTGATAGAATTAACTGAACAAGTGGCAGCCGCAGCACTTATGTGTAGTACACAGGGCCTAGAATTGCGAATCATGCAAGGAGAAATAGACATTGACGATTTGTCTGATTCGATACTTAAAACGAAGACCGAAGTTTTTCAAAATTTTGATTTGTTGGTTGAAGACCGGCCCTTAGATGCGGACCTGCGGAATTTCGTTGGACGTATTCAAGACAAAGCATGGTCAACCTATTAACTAATATTGATTAACCAAAGAAAAATAAATGACAAATAAACTACCCAGTGTTGAGTTAGTAATAGAAGTACCGTTTTACGATCTAGATCCTATGAACGTGGTTTGGCATGGTAATTATATTAAGTACTTTGAGCTTGTAAGATGTCAATTGTTGGATGAAATTGACTATGGATATCTAAAGATGAAAGACTCTGGTTATATGTGGCCCATTGTGGACATACAGCTAAAGTATATAAACTCGGCTAGCTTTGGTCAGATATTAATTTGTACTGCTACATTAGTCGAATATGAAAACCGGATTAAAATTAAATATACTATCAATTGTAAAAATACCGGACAACGTTTAACTAAAGGATATTCGATCCAAGTTGCAGTAGACATGAACACTAAGGAGTTGCAGTTGGTTTCCCCATCTATATTGCACAAAAAGTTGAAAAAATTTATATGAAGAAACACCTATTCAATCTGGTTCTGTTTTTGTCTCCAGTTTTTGTGAACGCAAATAATGTATGCGATGTAGAAACATTGCTCAACAAAATCCGCTTGTCTAGCGAACAAATGAATTCTGAATTCAAACAAACGAAACAAATCAAGACACTGTTACACCCGCTTAATTCTAGTGGGAAAATTTGGCTGGATGTTATCTCACAACAGCTCGTTTGGCAGGTAATTAATCCAATTAAATCGACCATGGTTATAAGTGGAAATGGGATCCACCTGTTTAATCGTTATGATGTTCAGCAAAAAAATACAATAAGTATGATTGGGAAAGAGTTTTCGAGTGTTTTTCTGAATATCGCATCGGGGAATCTAAGAGAATTACAGGCCAACTTTGCAATGAATTGGCAGTGTGGCGGAGCTAATTGGATAGTTGAATTATACCCAAAAGTGGAAAAAATGAAAAAAATCATTCATTCTATAACCATTCGTGGTGAAAGGAAAATTGACGGGTTTACCTATATTGAGAGCCGTGGAGATCTTACAGACATCACTCTGCTTCACACAGAAACTAGCTATTCCAAAGAGTTATCTATTTACCTAGATCGATGAAGAAATACATACTAAATCAATGGAAGCTTATTACCTGGATAGTTTTTGGAACCCTAGTATTTTCCTCGTTATTAAATAGTTTCGGGCAAGATTATAAAGTAGAAACCAATATTCTTCGGTTACTACCTTCGGCAGACAGTAATACTGCCTTAAACATCGCTTTCGAGCGATTCACAAATAAAAACATGTCAAAATTAGTATTTTTGTTGAGTGCTAAAGACGAAAAAATAGCAGAAATGTCGGCTGAAGCGCTCATAGATGAGTTAGAAGCTTCAGAATGGATTGGCAGCGTATCTAAAAAAATCGGTGCAATAGAACAGCAGGAATTAGGAGAGCATTTTTACCAATATCGATTTCACCTGATGAGTGAACAAGATAGAAAACTATTACTATCGGATAACTACCAGATATTTATAGATGATGCCATAGAAGTCATCTATTCTCCTTTATCAGTAGGTTATGCAAACTTTATTACAAGCGATCCTTTTCTTTTATCCTACCGTTATCTAAAGCATCTAAAATCAAATACCAAATTAGCTATGGAGAACGGCTACCTGAAAGTTGTTGAAGAAAATAGAATTAATATTTTTATATCAGCTGAACTTAATGTAAACCCCTTCGAGCAGACTGCGCAACAGGATATCATGCAACGAATGAGTAACTTGCAAGCTCTTTGGGCGAGTAACAATAATCCTGTTATTTTAGGATCGTCTAATTCAAATAATGAGAGTGATATTCAATTTTATAAAGCGGGTGCATTGTTCTATGCCGACTATGCTTTCAGAACGGCAAGAGCAGAGATATCAACAATCGGTGTAAGCTCATTATTGTTGATCATTATGTTGGTCGTATTTACCTTTCGTAGCGCCATCCCACTAATATTAACCAGTTTTGCCTTGTTGTTTGGAATATCTACCGGGCTAGCAGTGGTGCTGGCGTTGTTCAAGGAGATACACTTGATTACGCTAATCTTTGGTGCAAGTCTGGTTGGTGTGGCTGTAGATTATTGTTTTCATTTTCTAGTGGTGAACGATGTTAGAACGGGGAAAGAAAGAATAGCAAGAATACTCCCAGCCATTAGCTTAGGACTGCTATCGAGTGTTGTTGGGTACTCCGCTCTAATGACTACCCCTTTTCCCGGTTTGCAACAAATGGCTCTATTTTGTATTGCTGGTTTGTCTGGGGCTTACCTAACGGTTGTTTTACTTTTTCCATCATTATCACTCAACACGAGGCTTTCACCTGGTCTTCTAGTTTTGTGTAATAACATACATGGTCGAATAGCTATGAGGTCGAGATATAAAGTATGGTTATTACTATGGTTATTTCCTTTGATCGCATTGTTTTTTATCAATAAAGATATTTTTATCGAAAACGTAAAGCTAACCAATCCCGATGATATACGGCAATTTCAAAGTGTCGATCCTGACTTAAAATTTCAAGAAAACACGATCAAGAGCATAATAGCACCCACGGCAGCGAATCAATTTTTCTTGGTTAAGGGAAAGAGTATTCAAGAGCTATTGATGAAACTTGAGTGGTCCCAATCCCGGTTGCAAACTTTAGCTGATAATGGAGATATTGAAGATTTCATAAATATTAGCAATTTTATTCCAAGTGTAAAACAGCAGAAAATTAATCATGGACTGTTCGAAAATTTGTTTCGATCTAATGCGATTAATAATTATCTTGGTCTAGGACTGCTTTCGTCTGAACAATTTCAATTAGTGGTGGAGAAAATGCTGGCTTTGCGGAGCCAATATTTAGAACTGAATACTTGGTTGTCGTCGATGCAAGGTAAAGCGATGTCGAATTTATGGCTGGGGGAAATTGAAGGTAATTATTATGCTATTGTACCCATTAAAGGCATTAGAAATATCGAACGACTAGAAGATTTAGACGATGACGTAATATTTATTGATAAAGTGAGCCAGATATCCGATATTTTCACCAAGTATCGAGAGCAAACTTCATACTTGCTTATGGTCGCAGTCATTGCAATCGGAGCATTGCTTAGTTTGAGATATGGAATATTAAGGGCTCTTTTTATTATATCTTCGCCAGTATTTTCTATGTCGCTGGCAGTAATAGTATTATCCATTTTTGGGATCACACTCACTCTTTTTAATACTTTAGCATTATTTCTTATTCTTGGAGTCGGAATAGATTACGGCTTGTTTTTCGCGGAATCAAAGAGCTTGAACGCCAATACACTTTTAGCAATTATACTTTCAGCGTTTACCACTATATTCTCATTTGGACTGCTCGGACTTAGTGAGACCGTGGCGATTTCTTCGTTTGGGATGACTATGTTGGTGGGTATAAGCGCTTCACTTGTTTTATCTCCCATAATTGGCTCGTTAGTTGTGCAAAATGCGAAAATATAAATTGCACTTAGTATTTCTTGGATGCGTAACATGCAAATTGTAGATACTCTCGTTATTGGTGCTGGACCATCTGGTAGCTTGTGCTCCGCATTGCTCCATAAACAAGGAATTGAAGTGGTGGTGGTAGAGCAAGCGCTCTTTCCAAGATTTTCAATTGGAGAAAGTTTGCTACCTCAATCTATGGTTTTCCTGGAGAATGCAGGTATGATGGAGGCAGTCATAAATGGCGATTTTCAGCTTAAAAACGGTGCCGTTTTTAACTATAGAGAGCAAGATAATAGTTTCGATTTCAGTCAAAAATTTACTGCTGGGCCGGAGACGACTTTTCAAGTAAAGAGAGCCGATTTTGATAAACGATTAGCGGATTGCACTGCGTCAATGGGCGTTGATATTCGCTATCAACAAGAAGTTATCCAGATCGAAAAAACCCCGCAACATCATCTAGTTACAATTCGGGATAAAGATAGCGTTACTTATAAAATAGGCGCTAGGTTCATACTCGACGCGAGTGGTTTTGGTCGGGTACTTCCAAAATTATTCAATTTAGAAATTCCTTCAAATTTTCCAGTGCGACATTCGATATTTTCTCATGTAGAGGATCGTATAACTGATAAGCAATATGATAGAGAGAAGATCGTAATTTGCGTTCACCCCAACAATAGTGATGTTTGGTACTGGTTAATTCCTTTTTCCGATGGAACCGCATCTGTTGGCATTGTCGCAGAACCAGATTTTTTTGAAAAATACTCCGGCTCTCACAAGAGCGTGATCAAAAAGTGTATTGCCGAACAAGCATTACTACAATCTTTACTAAAAAATGCAAGGTTTACGTCTGAAGTTAGGAAAATAAAAGGTTATTCTGTAAACGTGAAATCATTGTTCGGAGATCGCTATGCTTTGTTAGGAAATGCAGGTGAGTTTTTAGATCCCATATTTTCTTCAGGGGTCACTATCGCATTAAAGTCGGCGGACTTGGCCGCAAATGTGTTGATAAGACAAAGCCGAGGGGAAGATATTTGTTGGCAACGTGACTATGCTATCCCTTTAAAAAAAGGGATAGATACATTCAAAGCATTCGTTGAGTCTTGGTATGATGGTGAATTGCAAGATGTCGTACTCTATAAAGACAACGCTACAAGTGTCAAAGAAATGATCTGCTCCATTTTGGCAGGTTATGCTTGGGACGAAAAAAATTCTTATGTCAGCAAAACAAAAAGACGGCTTAAGATACTGGCGGAAATATGCAGAAGCTAGTTTTATTGGCACTCTATAGCGTTTACCTTTTTGGTTGCGCTCATTCTCCAGTCGTCGTACATGATAAACTTGATGTTGAATTGGGTGAAAATGTGACATTTAGACTGTTGGCGCCGAATACTTATGGGAAAAATATAAGTTTTACTCAGGTTGCAGAAATAGACAATGGCGGTCGAACACGTGAATTTTTATTTCGAGTACAAATAATAGACAACGCATTAACCGTAGCAGGATTATTGCCCAGCGGCACGCGCATTTTTTTGATCAGTTTCGACGGGGTAAACATTGGTGCTGAGGGTCTAGGGAATGTGATTGAGCAGCTCCAGCCGAAATACCTTATAGCAGATCTCCAATTGACCATGTGGCCATATGAAACTTTACTTAACGATGGATTTGTACCCCCCGGTTGTTCAGAAAAAACAACCTGTCTCTTTTCCAAAGAGCTGAAGACTAATTCCAGAAACTTAACTGTTTCGGATAAAAAAATAATTTCTATTTCTTATTCGCCATCTACTGATGGCGGCAACAATATTTTTTATGAGAACTTTCTGAGAAAATACACGATCAAATTAAAGACTATTGAGAAGCTAGCGTTATGAACATAGCTCGACAAAAAAATAGGGTATATGTCACCTCTCTGGGCATGGTTAATGCGCTAGGTTTTGACAAAAAAGAGGTACTTAAGAATTTACTTAACGGAATTTCGCCAGGAATGCGATGTCGTCGTTCAACAATCTTAGGAAAAGACTATTATTGTGGAATTGTTGATCATCAGTTACCAAAGGTACCACAGAACCTTTCAGACTACGATTGCAGAAATAACCAACTTGCACTTGCAGCGGTCTTACAAATCAAAGATGAGATAAACAAAATTGTCCAATACTATTCGAGAGACAGGGTTGGTGTAGTGATGGGGACTAGCACATCTGGAATAGCCGAATCTGAGCAAGCGATAAATGCAAAAATAAATTCAGGTCAATTACCTGAGAGTTTCGACTATAAGATGCAGGAGTTTGGTGCGCTTTCTGATTTTGTAGCGCGATATTTGGATATTTGTGGACCTAGTTACAGCATTTCTACCGCATGCTCTTCGAGCGGAAAAGTGTTTGCGTCTGCAAGGCGATTACTAGATCTTGATATTTGTGATGCGGTTATTGTAGGAGGTATTGACTCTTTATGCGACTTAACTCTTGGAGGCTTTGATTCGTTGGAAGCTATTTCTAACACGCAAGCCAATCCTTTTAGCCGAGATCGTCATGGGATTAACATAGGTGAAGCGGCTGCAGTTTTTACACTTACCAAGAAACCGCATACCAAATCTGATGGTGACATAGATCTAGATTACAACATAGAATTACTTGGCGTCGGGGAAACAAGTGATGCTTATCATATGTCAGCTCCTGAACCAGAAGGCGCTGGTGCCATTTCCGCTATGAAAATAGCGCTAGACCAGGCTCAACTATGTGCGGATGACATTGACTACGTCAATTTACACGGAACAGGAACTCGTTTAAATGATGCAATGGAAGCCTTTGCAATGAACCGCGTATTCGGAAATGAAACACAATGTAGTTCCACCAAGCCTTTGACGGGTCATACTCTGGGCGCTGCTGGGGCGACAGAGATCGGACTATGTTGGCTACTATTAGATAACAAAGAAACAAAGCAACTCGCACCTCATGTGTATGATGGGCAGTATGATACAGAAATCGAAAAAATCCAATTAGTTCCGAACGATGGAATGAGTCGAAGATGTGCTATTACAATGAGCAATTCTTTTGCTTTTGGAGGGAATAATGTCAGTGTCATTCTTGGAGTTAGGAACTAGTTGCGGTGATTTTAGTTTCACTCTCGAAAAAAAGGGGGTGAAGCTTGTCCGTAGATAAATTAGCTAGGTTCAATCTGAAAAACTATTCAATTGAAAAATTTGTTCCACATTCGCCCCCAATGGTATTGATAGAAAAAATCACTCACTTTGATGATGCCAATTTGACGGCAGAAATAACCATTAGAGAAGATTCAATATTTTATGATAAAAATATAAAAGGTGTTGCTACGTGGGTTGGGATAGAATATATTTCACAGGCTATAGCGGCATTAGCTGGTATTCATGCGACCATAGAATGTCGAAGCATTAGGTTAGGTTTCTTGTTAGGAACAAGGAAATACCATACATATCAGAAAGTTTTCAAAAGAAATATGACCTACTCCATTATAGTAGCTCAGCTATACAAGGATGACTCTGGCCTGGCCAGTTTTGAATGTAAAATTTTAGAAAAATCCGAGGGTTTAGAAAAATTCACCAACGATATGATATGTGTGCAGACTAAGTTAAATGTATTTGAGACGGACGATTTTGAACGGCTAAAATAGCTTCCCAGCTCAGTGTAAAAAAAGTGAATAATAGAGAGAAAAATGATGAGTAAGGTTGTAATAGTTACTGGCTCTAGTCGCGGGATTGGTAAGGCCATCGCGTTGTCACTAGCTAAGCAAGGTTTTGTGGTTGTGGTGCATTGTTGCACAAATAAAAAACTTGGGGAGAATGTTGTTGAACAAATTTGCGCTGATGGCGGAATCGCCCGTTTGGTATCGTTTGATATCGCTGATCGTGAACAGACAAAGATTGTGCTTGAACATCAAGTTGAGAAGCACGGTGCATTCTATGGGATCGTTTGTAATGCTGGAATAACACGAGACAACGCCTTCCCTTCGATCACTAATGAAGATTGGGACGATGTTATTCACACTAATCTAGATGGTTTTTATAACGTCGTCCACCCGCTAATCATGCCGATGATTAGGGCTAAAAACGGAGGGCGGATAATTGCTATGTCATCTGTTTCTGGAGTAATTGGAAACCGTGGTCAAGTTAACTACAGCGCATCTAAAGCTGGCTTAATAGGCGCGTCAAAAGCGCTAGCAATTGAAGTGGCCAAACGTAAGATCACCGTCAATTGTGTTGCTCCAGGTTTAATTGATACGGAAATGGTGAATGAGGAAATATTGACTGAAGCCATGAAATTAATTCCTGCGAGAAGAATGGGGAATGTCGAGGAAGTTGCAAGCTTAGTGAGCTACCTATTTTCTGATAGTGCAGCTTATATTACACGGCAGGTTATTTCTGTGAATGGAGGCATGGCTTAAATGCGTCGTGTTGTAGTGACAGGAATGTCTGGAATTACTTCACTCGGTAGTTCTTGGCAGGAAATTCAGGCCGCTTTGCTAAAGAAGCAAAATGCAGTTCGGTATATGGACGAATGGGATATAAGTAATGATCTTAGAACGAGATTAGCTGCGCCAGTCGTAGACTTTGATATTCCAAAATTTAGTCGCAAAGAAATCCGTAGTATGGGAAGAGTGTCCGTATTAGCAACTTGCGCAACGCGAACGGCATTAAAAGATGCGGGATTAATTGGAACGACTCGGTTGACAGATGGCACAACCGGTATTGCCTATGGATCATCATCTGGGACTATGTCTCCTATAAGGGAGTTTAGTAATTTAATTCGAACTGGTTCCATGCAGGGCTTTAATTCAGCTTCTTATATAAAGATGATGGGTCATACAGCTCCGGTAAATATGGGTGTTTACTTTGGCTGTAAGGGAAGAATTATTACGACAAGCAGCGCCTGCACCTCAGCGAGCCAAGGGATCGGCTACGCTTACGAAGCAATTAAACACGGCTATCAGGATATTATGATTGCTGGCGGCGCTGAAGAATTGAGCATCACTCAAGCCGCAGTTTTTGATACCTTATTTGCGACTTCTGTGCAAAACGAATCGCCCGAACTTTCTCCCAGACCATTTGATCGTTCAAGAGATGGTCTAGTAATTGGAGAGGGTGCTGGCACACTAATTCTTGAAGAATATGAGTCGGCGAAATCTCGGGGAGCTAGCATTCATGCTGAAATTGTAGGTTTTGGCACAACTTCCGACGGAGCTCACATTACGCAACCAAAGATAGAGACTATGGCTGCAGCAATGGATCTAGCCATAAAAGACGCTGGAATTACTCCTGATCTCATTGGCTATGTGAGTGCGCATGGTACTGCGACTGATAGGGGCGATATCGCGGAATCTCAGGCAACTCGAGACGTTTTTAGCCGAGCAGTACCGATTAGTTCGCTCAAAAGCTATTTTGGGCATACACTGGGAGCTTGTGGTGGTATTGAAGCTTGGTTAAGTATAGAAATGATGAATAATAATTGGTATTCTCCAACGATTAATCTAACAGCTTTAGACACCGATTGTGGAGAACTCGATTATATTACTGAAAATGACCGGGAAATGGAATGTAGCCATATAATGAGTAATAATTTTGCGTTCGGTGGAATAAATACTTCTTTAATTTTTAAGAAAATATCTTAACAACACAATCTATAAATGGAGAAAAATTAATGTCATTAAAATTTAAGCTGCAATCCCAAAAAATGATTGCTCTCGTTTTAGTTTCTGTACTACTGGCTTCATGTACAAATCGTACTGTGAAAACGAATGGTGAGATGACTGAAGAAATGGAGAATGTTAAAATTTGTTTGATTGCAGGACTGCCAGAAAAAAATTACCCCTATGAAGTCATTAAATTTGTTAAATTTGGCAAAGGTAGTTATGGTCGGGTTAATGACTCAATTCCGGAATTCATTAAACAAGCAAAGGTGCTGGAGGCTGATGCAATCATTAATTATCAAGGCTCTCAGAGATTTGGTTTCTGGCCTTGGAGAATCACCAGACCTGTATTGAGAGGTGATGCGATAAAATGGGACTCTGATGAACCCGTTAATTGTGAAGATGCTGGTGGAGTATTGTACTAAGTAGTCTTGGTTCGTATAGAATATCAGTTGATGATTAGCCTATATGATCTGATCAGAACTAAAACTAAATAGCCATAGAAAACATAACCTAAAGGTGTAGAGTCATGAATATTAAAATATTAAATGTGAGTTTTTTTGCCATCATGTTGGTTTTGATCTTGCCAACTAATCTTCAAGCGAGGGACGATCGCTTAAAGTTTTCGATTGATGAGGTCATGAAACGGGCAATATCAGAAGGAATGATCGACGGTAGCGTTAAATTTTACTGGGGCGAAAGCAAACACAGTAAAATTAAAACTAACTTTGGCGAAGTTACTACCAGCGGAAAAACCAATGCCTTCAATAAATCAGACAAGGAGGCTTGTGATTGGGCGATGCTAGGTGCAATTAAAAAATTCCACCGAAAAGCAAAGCTATTAGGAGCCAATGCAATTATCAATATTCAAAGTAACTACAAGCATGAAGCAGTCAGTAGCACGGATAAATATGAATGTGGAGCAGGGACCTTTCTGGCAGGTGTTGCCTTAAAAGCTGATTTTGTGGCAATCTAATTTGTCACAATTTGTGAGTGAACGGTACAACTCTGTTTCTGTAAGCTACTACTGTGTATCATGGATGAAATTTAGTGAATTAATAAACTCTTCGTCACAAGTCGAAGAGAGGAATTAACTTTTCACCAAAAATAATTCCTCGGTCGACTAAATGCTATAAGCTATCTTCCATCCTCAGGCCTTAGAGTGCGTAATTTTAAATCATTGGCTGATTTTTCATTCCAAACAGTTAAATATTCTTTACGTTTTGCGTCAATATCAAGTTTGTGTTTATTAAACCAAGCAAGTGATTTTTCAGAATTTTCCATTAGTTTCGTTTTTTGCAACATATTCTTAAACTCGTCCGTCCCTGTATTGAACTTAGTCGAACCATCATTTCTTACTGGCCACAAAGAAAAACGGGCTTTCCAAAATCCCATTCTAGGTGTGACAATGCTGAAGTAGGACTTACCGGCTTCTACGTCCGCTGCCATAAAGTCAGCAGCTTCGGATACAACCATAAACAGGTGCTTTCCTGGGGAGGTTTCATAGGCCACCTTGGTTCCGTTGGCGATTATCCCGATAAAAACAGGCGATCCACTTGTAACATCAAAGAGAGAACCATTTATGGCGCCTCCGACGAAAGATGATCTCATAAAAACTACTTGCGCTTTGTTTTCCGAAACATCCGAAACAGTTTGGCTGTTCGAAACTAACATTGAATTTGATGCGCAGCCTGCAAAAAACAATGACATTGAAAGAACTGCCAGACGTAGTATATTCATGATGAGTCCATTTATTAAGGTGATTGTGTGAACCTAGTTACGTTACTAATTAATTAGAGCTCTAAAGTTAGTGAATAATATCCACGGTTCTTCGGAAAACGCTGCATACCAATTGTACTCGATCTTTCTCCGCGATTAAACGGTTACTTCTATATTATCCAACAACCTCGGCTGTCCCATCCAGGCAGCCGTAGCGATGAGAATTTTCTTGTCATTCTCATCGGCATCCTCTAAAGTGACTTGGTTACATATCTCAAAATAATCGACGTTAAATGATTTCGCATTTAACATCTGAATGGCATCTAGCCTTAGCGATGCGTAGTTACGATCACCGGATCGAATCTTTTCGGAATAATGTAGAAGCACTTTTCTTAGCTCGCTGGCTTTTTCTTTTTCTTCGTTGGTTAGAAATTCGTTTCTTGAACTCATTGCAAGCCCATTATCTTCCCGAATAATTTCTCCGCCAATAACTTCTATTGGTAAGAATAGATCTCTTACCATGGCTGATAAAACGAGATATTGTTGATAGTCTTTTTTGCCGAATACAACGACATCGGGCAATAAAATATTAAACAAAATATTAACTACTGTGGTGACCCCTTTGAAGTGAGTAGGGCGTGTTAGTCCGCAAAGTCTTTTCGTCAACCGATTGACTTCTACACTGGTGTTGGTTTTCGTGCCATTAGGATAAATAATTTCTTCAGTGGGTGTAAACAAATAATCGACGTTAATGGCTTCAAGTTTTTTAATATCGCTTGCTAACGTTCTGGGATATTTATTTAGATCTTCATTCGCGCCGAATTGCATCGGGTTAACAAAAATGCTGCCAACAAGAATATCGCAATGTTGTTGCGCTAGTTTAAATAATGAAATGTGCCCCTTATGTAAATTCCCCATGGTTGGGATCAATCCAATTTTATTTCCTCGTTTTCTTAAGGATGAAAGTTCAGATTGTATTTGATAAGGATCTTGGATTGTTTTCATTGATAACCGGTATATAGCCCATTAATCGAAACCATTATTCAAAACAGTGTTTTTTTTCGGGAAAGGATCTGTTTCGAACTGCATCGCAATACGCTGATATTGCTTCGGAGACAGAGTTAACACTCTCATCATCGAAAAAATCCTTAACAAATTTTGGGCTAAATTCTGTGTTAATGCCGAGCATATCTTGTAACACTAAAACTTGACCATCAGTGTCAACGCCAGCGCCAATGCCAATGGTTGGAATGGTTAAATATTTAGAAATTTCTTTAGCAAGCTGACTGGGAACACATTCTAGAACTAGCAGACTTGCGCCCGATTTTTCAACCGCGATGGCATCGTTAATTAGCTGATCGGCACTATTTTTTTCTCGTCCTTGTACTTTAAAACCGCCCAAAGCATCAACTGATTGAGGAGTTAAACCCAAATGTGCACACACCGGAATGCCTCTTTCTACCAGTTTAGATATAGTAGCCAATAACCACTGACCGCCCTCCAGTTTTACCATGTTAGCACCGGCTTGCATTAAGCACGCTGCGTTGTCCAATGCTTGCTCTTCGGTCGCATAACTCATGTAGGGATAATCAGCAACTAGCCAACAATGAGTATTAGTTTTTGCCACACATTGGGTGTGATAGACCATTTGTTCCATGGTTACCGGGACGGTGGTTTGGTTGCCTTGCATGACCATTCCAAGAGAGTCTCCGACTAAAATAATATCGACACCATTTTCTGACAACAGGCGACTAAAGGAAGAATCGTAAGCAGTGAGAACAACAATCGGTTGGTTCTTTTCTTTGAGATCTTGAATTGTATGTAAGGTATGTTTTTTCATGGTTTATCGGTCATTCAGTATTGGTATAATTGTACCAGAAGCTACATTAGCGTTGGATTAAAATAATGACGACCGTTGGTGGTTGTTTCAATGCGTTCCAATAACTGTTGGTAATCCTTTTCATTATTGACCAAATCGATCTCAGATGCATTTACAATCAGCAGAGGTGATGCATTGTAATAATGGAAAAAATCAGTATATGCCGATGACAATTTATTGAGATATTCGTCGGTAACGGTATATTCCATCGAAATACCGCGTTTTCTGATCCGTTTCAGTAATATATCTGCTGGCGCTTGTAAATAAATGACCAAATCAGGAATTGGTGCGTCAATGGTGAGGTTGTTATACACTTGCTCATAAAGGTTTAACTCATCGGCATCGAGCGTTACTCTGGCAAATAATCGATCTTTATCCATCAAGAAATCAGCAATATGGTTGGGGGCAAACATATCGCCCTGTCGTAGTTCTTGTAGTTGTCGAGTGCGTTGAAACAAAAAATACAATTGGGCAGGTAGCGCGCCGGCTTTTGGATCTTGGTAAAACTTTTCCAAAAATGGATTTTCAGCAGCGGCTTCTAATAGTAATTCGGCTTGGAATGATTGCGCGAGTTTTCTCGCTAGCGTTGTTTTACCGACACCGATGGGGCCTTCCACAGCAATAAAAGTCTTGTTGCTGATCTTTTTATCAAGACTACTAGTTTTAATCGATTCGGTTCTTTCTATCACAACTTATGGATCTCTTGGCTCGACTGATCAGTGGTTAGATGTTTAACTAAATCACTCAATTGGCTATTGTCCGGTAATCTAAGTGTCGGCGCAATTTCTATCAAAGGCAATAGTACAAATAGCCTCTCTTTTATTCCATAATGAGGAATGGTCAATCGCGGCGTTGAACTAATTTGATTGGCATATAATAGCAAATCAAGATCTAATGTACGAGCGCCCCATTTTTCTGTTTTTCGAATCCGACCTTGAGCGTTTTCTATATCCTGAAGCTGGTCTAATAATGCTAGTGAGGATAACGAGGTTGATAACTCTGCTACGCTATTAATATAGTCACTTTGATCGGCTGGACCCATGGGTTTACTCTGATAAAGGCTGGAATGACTAACTAAGCTTGTTTCAGGAATATTGTCGAGGGCTAAAATAGCTTTTTGAATTTGATGAATCGGATTTTCTAAGTTTGAACCTAGTCCAACATAAACCGTAACTTCAGGAATAGTCGAACGGCTCATTTATTTGTCTCTCTTAGGTTTGTTTTTATGGCTATTCTTATTTGACCGACGCTTTTTTCTATCCGGGTGGATAACATTCTTTAGCAGAAGATCGCGATCTTTGGTATCGGCATCTTGATAATCTGTCCACCATTTTGCCAGTTCTTTTAACTCTTCGTCTTGCCCTGCGCGCAAACATAAAAAATCATAAGCAGCCCTAAATCTTACGTGTGAGATTAAACTTTGCACACCTTTGCTACGACGATTAGTTAGCCTGAACTGTAGCGCCCACATTTCCTTGGCAATAGCAGAAAACCGTTTCGGTATACCAATGGTCTCCCTTTGTTTGTCCATTACTATTGAAGCCGCTTTTAAATGCGCCTCGTAGGCAGGCATCCCTTTGGATTGAAAATGTGATACTCGATCTTGCAGAGGTTGCCACAAAAACACAGCAAACAAAAATGCTGGGGTTACCGGTTGTCCATTGGCTATTCTTTTGTCGGTATTGGTTAATGCTGATTTTATAAAGTTGTGTGCGGCTTGCGATGATTCACTATTCACGCTATTTTTCAAGCTTTCAATGGTTTGCGGGAATAAATATTGAGCAACTTTACGTTCGCAAAGTGAATTCCATGTTTTTTCGGCGTGTCCAGCCAATAGGAGTTTATTTGATTCATCCCATAATCGTGCGGACGAGACATGGCTGAGTAAGGGGGCTAGTTCTGCAATCGGCTCTGCCGATTGTTTGTCGATGGTTAAGTCCAGTTTGCATGAAAGTCGAATGGCCCTGAGGATCCGAACCGGATCTTCTCGATATCGCTCGTCCGGATCGCCTATCAAGCGAAGTTTTCGTGCGGCTAAATCTTCAAGCCCCTGAGTATAATCAATTACCGAAAAATCGGAGACCGTGTAATAGAGTGCGTTAACGGTGAAATCACGACGAAAGGCATCTTCGATGATAGAACCATAAACATTGTCTCGAACCAACATTCCATGATCGCTTTTGCGAGCACGATCATCTTTGCCTTTGTGTTTTTTAGGGCGGCTATCGAGCGGGCGTTGATCATGATTAGTTGAGGAGGTATTTCCTTGATCATGACCTGCTCTAAACGTAGCCACCTCGATAACTTCTCTACCAAAAAGAATATGGGCCAATCGAAAACGACGACCAATTAATCGACAATTACGAAATTCAGCCTGTACTTCTTCCGGGGTTGCATTGGTTGCAACATCAAAATCTTTAGGTGCAAGTCCGAGCAAAATGTCCCGCACACCACCACCTACAAGGTAAGCTTGATATCCCGCTTCGTTAAGTTTATAGAGTACTTTTAGGGCGTTTTTACTGATGTTTTTTCTAGAGATGCAATGCTGATCTCGGCTCAATATTTTTAAATTATCGGAGGTGGCAATTTCGTGATTATTATTCTTTCTACCACTCTGATTAGGCGTTTTATTTGCAGAGCTGCTCTTATTCTTTCTGCTAAAAATTCGCGTAATGATCCCGGTCATATCAGAAAAACCTTGTAACAATAAAGAATTTTAGTGGGGTATTGAGCATTATAAATAAGAAGTTGATCATAGTTCACACAGAAAACGGGCGATATTACGAATGCCTCGTCCGGTTGCTCCAGCGGCAAATAAGCTACCAGAAGAATCTTGAAAACAAGCTGAAAGATCAAAATGAACCCACTGTTTATTCTCAAAATCGACAAATCGAGAAAGAAACCCTGCTGCATTGCTCGCTCCGCCGAGCCCTCCTCCTGCTACCGCTTTACTGTTTGCTGTGGTGGCGTAGTCTGAAGGGCAGCTCTCTTGATGAAAACGCTCAAGAGGCAATCGCCAAATAGGATCGTATTCTTGTTTCGCAATCGATTCAAACTGCTGGGCAATTTTGTCATCCATACTAAACAGCGCATTATAATCCACGCCAAGTGCTACACAGGCCGCACCCGTGAGAGTTGCCGCGTTGATTATAACGGGAGCATTTGATTCATCTGCCAAAATTAAACCGTCGGCAAGTACTAATCGTCCTTCGGCATCCGTATTGACCACTTCAACACTAACTCCGTTTTTATATTTTAAAATGTCCGCCAGTTTGTAGGCTTTGCCGCTGACTAGATTTTCTGCGCAACATAAATAGAGTTTGACCCGCTTAGTAAGACCATCGCATATCGCAAGTGCTAGGGCCGATGCCACGGTAGCTGCACCGCCCATATCACATTTCATTGGTAGCATTCCGAGAGTGGATTTTAGGCTATATCCGCCACTATCAAAGGTGATCCCTTTGCCCACTAATGCAGCGGCAGGCGGCTCTTTTTCACAGCCTTTAGGGCAAAAATCTAGCTCTAACAAGGCGGGTTCTCTATCGCTTCCTCGACCGACGTTGTATATCCCCACTAATCCAGCTTCTTTTAGAGCTTCGCCACTAATTATTTTGTAGCTAACTAGTTCTGGGTTAAGTTGGGTGATAAATTCACCTGCTTGAGTTGCGAGAGATAGAGGACTAAGTTCTTGCGGAGTTTCATTGATGATTTTCTTAGCCCAGCCTATCGTTTTGATTTGGTTTTCGAGGCGCTCCTTGTCGTCAGTAGACAATTTTGCAAACTCAATATGGGGCATATTCCTAGCAGAGGATATCCCTTGCCAAAAGTGCCATTGTGCTTCTCTGTCCCAGTCGCCCTTAAGTTTGAAAGCGGGGATCTTCATTTGTGCTAGCTTTCTGGCGGCCTTTTGGATCTCTAGTCGCTCCGCTAGTGAATTACTATCCTCTGATAAATGTACTATGGCTCCGCCAGCGGAAAAACTTAAATTATTGTCATTGCCCCACTCATTTGCGCTTTCAGAGAATGAAATTTCAACTTCGATATGTTTACTCATTAAAAATTCCTATCATGTTTTCATCTTGAGGGGTAACAGGTTTACAAGCTAGCGTAAATGCCCCAATTTACCGTGTTTGGTCGATAAATAATGCTCATTGTGAGGGTTCATTCCATAATTCATTGGTACTCGTTCAACGACTTCAATATTTGCTTCTGTCAAAGCTTCCACTTTGCGTGGATTATTGGTCATTAACCGTATCTTTTTGATGCCCAATGATTGCATAAGCTCAGCGGCAACACCGAATTTTCTTTGATCGGCTTTAAAACCAAGGTTGAGATTGGCTTCTACCGTATCTTGCCCTTGATCTTGTAGCGCGTAGGCCTTTATTTTGTTTACCAGACCTATCCCGCGACCCTCTTGCCTAAGGTAGACGACTAGTCCGCGCCCTAGTTTGGCAATATTTTCAAGCGCTGCATCTAGTTGTGGACCACAGTCACAGCGTAAACTGGCAAAAGCATCGCCGGTGAGACATTCTGAATGAACTCTCACCAATAGAGGTTCCTCACTAGACAGATCTCCCATTCCAAGACCGACATGTTCTTTACCATCGGCAGTTTTTTCCAACGCAAATAGGGTGAAATCACCCCATTTTGTGGGGAGTTTAGCCTGTACTAATGCTGTTGAGGAGCGGGAGGTCTCGGTCATGCTTATTTGTATCTAATCTAGATCAATTCGGTCAATAATCGCATTTTACACTTTATCCCTTTGAAAGGGTAAGTAAAACTTTTAGGTTCATTCGTGATTCACAAAAACCTCTCCCAAGACTAGATATTCAGCTTGATTTAGCGCCTTTTCTCTACTAGTTTTAATACTACATAACATCAGCTCGGGATAAGAGTAGCCAGTAATCCTCAATATAATCGGTAAATCAAGGCCTCGAGAGCCGCTAAAATACTGATGCTGGATGGTTGCTCTTATCCCGAGCTGGGGTTACATAATATTAAGCTAAAGTGGATAAGATTGGAATTTCATAATGGCGTGTTCTCATATAAAAAGTTGTGAACTTTTCGTTCAATTTGCACTAAACCCTGCGTTGGAAATTTGGAAAACAAACTATTGTAATTCCGATTATGAATGCTGTGTTCGATATAAAATGTCCAAAATAGGTCAACCTATTCCGTTGACCTTGTTACCTAATGGTAAAAAGATAGATATTAATCGTAAACACGATGAATTTGGAACTACTGCACTTTTTAATTGTATTGAGAAAAAGCGTGTAAGGATGGCTCGATCTATTATTAAAACCACCAGCGTTAATATTGATGCCAGCAATGTTGAAGGTACTACTGCACTCATGGCTGCTGTTGAATCTGGAAACAAGGAAATGGTAGTGCTAATGTTAGAGTTTAAAGCAGACCAAAGTTTAACCAACATGCACGGGCAGACCGCACATGATATTGCTACCGAATGCGAGAATAAACAGTTGATTGAACTGCTCGCAAAGCATCAATAATCAAACACTGGATTTCATCAAACTAACCCTAAGGAGTACATAGTGAGCGCATACTTACCCTGGTGGATAACCGCTATATCTCTATCTTTTGTGACACTCGGATTTTACTTATTTATTAAGGCTCCTTTGGGAGTCTCAGGTAGTTGGGCACGAGTTGTGATGTGGAAAAATGACAAATTACTTGATGAAGCTGCGATGCCATTTCAGCAACAACCCAAATTATTTGAAGATGCATTAATGGCAGCCACCATTCAGGAGTTTGGTGAGCAAGCGGTGACTGAATTTATGCACGAGCGCCACAAGAGTAAACCGGTAGCGCCACCACAGCAAGTTGTAGAGCCCGCAGCAAGAACTCACTGGACTGCTCATATGGTGTTTTTACTCACACTTATACTGGGCGGCGCGTTAGGCGCATACCTTAAGGGAGATGCCGGCATGCAAATGAATTTAGGCTTGGGAACAGTGCACACCGACCTATTCGGAGCCGGTTTTGCTTCAATAATGACGCTCTTTATTGGCGGTATTTTAGTCGGTTTTGGGACACAGTTAGGTGGCGGGTGTACTTCAGGGCACGGATTGAGCGGAGTGAGTCGACTAGTGCCGGCTAGCCTAATTGCAATGGCCGCGTTTTTTGGCGCCGCCGTAATTTTTTCTATGGCTATTCACTATCTAAAATAGCCAGCTC
>Ga0256847_1000404_pt1 | contig 28173 bp, 21 predicted proteins | sample TeddybearmetaG_FD_189099 | JGI IMG/M metagenome (GOLD analysis project Ga0256847, IMG submission 189099) | Hydrothermal vent microbial communities from East Pacific Rise, Pacific Ocean - Teddybear | ecosystem: Environmental > Aquatic > Marine > Hydrothermal vents | place: Pacific Ocean: East... | reverse complement strand
TTTGCCGGTGAAAAAGAAGGCGCTGCACTACTTAAAATTCCTAACCGTACCATCAAACAGCTTATGTACGGTTATTTACGCGATGCTTACGCGGATGTTGGCATCGTCAGGGATATCGCTGAAAAGTTACGCCATATGAGTTACCGAGGGACATGGCAACCGTTCTTTGACTATTTGTCCGAACAAATTGCGCAGCAAACCAGTGTGCGAAATTATTTACGGGGGGAAAAATGGTCCAGGGTTTTCTGTTAGCCTGGTTGAACTTGAGCCCGTACTTCACCGTCAATCACTGGTTTGAAAGAGCAGATAGCTCCCTTAGACTTTTAAAAAGACCGTTTCATTTTGTTGGACTATGCTTACATTGGTTCACGATATGATCTGAAATACCGAATATCGAGGCAAGACTTAGAAATCCTTGCGATTTCTGTCAAAAAATCACCAGAACTAAGAAGAGGTCAATATAATGAAAATTCTGTGGATCACGTTGTCTTTAGTGGTCATTTTGGTGGGTGGAGTAATCGCTATGGGGGCTGGCGCGCAGGCAGAAGGTCAACAGCAGACCAATTTGATCGCGGGAGCCATCGGTTCAATATTTGGCCTCCCAATTTTAGTGGTGATTTTTGCTGCATTTTTTAAGAAATTCAGAAATGTTACAACCTTATTTAAAGCATTTTCCCTCTTGGGGATATTGATGATAGTTGTTACGTTGGCTGGTCGTTAATGCAATTATAGGAAGAGAACGCTAACGGCGCTAAACTCGGCTCCCAGTGCCGCCACGACTTTTTCGTGCCATTCGAGCTTGTGCGGTTAGCTTGTCTTTTTTGAATCCACTGACTTCAAGACCCAGCATGATGGCTAGACCCGTAAAATAAGCAGACCTCGCAGCCATTGCGGTGGCGATTATCGACAAGACCTCCTGTTCATCATTTTTCTTGAAATCCGACTGAGATGATGATGTCATCTTGTAACCTCATGATTGGTTAATGCTTAGCTGGCTGAGGTTTGCCCCTACACTTATCGTTATGCCTAAGAGAATCTAGCTTCATGCCTGAACCCGATCCAGCGAAAATCATGACCTTTGCAACGCCGCAAGACCTCGGCCGGTGGCTCAAGGTGAATCACACCACTGAACGTGAGCTGTGGGTGAAGATATTCAAGAAAAAGACTGGCATTCCGAGCGTGACTTGGGACGATGTCGTGATTGAGATACTGTGCTGGGGCTGGATCGACGGCCTCAAGAAATCAATCGATGAGCAAGCCTATTTCCAGCGAATTACCCCTAGGAAAGCCCGAAGCAACTGGTCAAAAAGGAATAGAGAGCATGCGGAGCGTTTGATAAGCGAGGGCCGGATGACGGAGTCAGGGCTGGTGCATATTCGTGCTGCCAAAGCGGACGGCCGGTGGGAGAACGCCTATACGGCAAGTGAAATGACCGTGCCCGCAGATTTCCTAGCCGCATTGGAGCGCGAACCGAAGGCAAAACAGTTTTTTGAAGCGCTGAATAAATCGAGCCGTTATGTCATCGCGTACGAATTGACAAGTGCGAAGCAACCCAAAACCAGACAGAGGCGATTTGCAAAATTCATGGATATGCTTGTCCACGAAGAAAAGCCAGGCTCTAAAAAGGCGAAAAAGGCATAACGAATAAGGTTAGATTGTGATTCTATCGCAGCAGGAAGCTACAATTTAATCTTTTGTTGGACGATTACGGGGCTCATGTCTTTGTACATTGGAGGCACACGGCAACTGGTCTAAGCCATATATTACATCATTACTTTCAATAGCTTAAATTTTTTTCCTGTACAGTAAATACAGTAAATAATGTGACAGAAATATATTTACAATGATATTTCCTGGGAGTAACATCGTATTTCTATCTTGAGAGTTGTTTCGTAAAAACACGAAAAAGCATATTACTATAATTATAATTTGCTATCTATTGTTTCGCGTATTTACATCCCTCATTACTTTAAGCTACCGTTGTTTGGTCTAACTATAATAATTAGAAGGAGGACCTCATGCCCGCTCTTGTTGTTCCAGGTGTAAGAGTTGACACTATTTTTGATGTATTACCGCCACTACCGGCTCTGTCCGGCATTGTTGGTGTGGTTGGCGCGGTTGATCGTCCGCCTGCTGTCGGTCAATTAACCGGCGTTTCAAAAGTTTCCGAGCTTGGCCAATTGCTCGGCCCTGGTAGCTTGTATTCTTTAAAAGAAGGCGTTCATGCCTTACATAATGGCGCCTCAGAAGCTGTTATTTCTGCCGTTGCCGGGGGCTCGCCCGCCAACCACGATTTATTAAATCAGAATGCCAACCCCGCTGCACGACTGCGATGTCGTTTTAATCGCAATTGGGGCACCGGTGGTTTGGCCGTCAATATAAAATCCATATTGAATGCAGCCGGCGTTGCCGCCAGGGTCACTGTTGAGCTGATTGTTGATCGCATTGTCGTGGAGACCCACGCAGACTTAAGGGTAAGCCCAGGTTCGGTCGACGATTTATTCAATGTTATCAATCGTCGTTCACGTCTAGTGGTTGCAATAGATCCCAATTTTGACGGTGATCGCCCAGAAGCTGGCACCAATCTCTTCGCAACACCTGCCGTACCCATGGCTGTATTAGAAAGCGGAACGAGCAATACCATGCTCGAAATCCTTCCCGCCGACGGCGCAGATGTCGATGGGTTTTCGGTGATTATCGCACTTGAGACGGGTAACACGTTTAGCATTACCATTTTTGACGGCGGCGCTCTGCTTGAAGAATACACGGGCTTAACCACCAACCCCGATAGCGATAACTATTTACCTTACGTGCTACAAACACAAAGCGAGTTAATCCGGGTACGAGCCGTCAGCTCATTGCCGATTGGTGAACAGTTGCCAGTCGCGACCAATGGCCCGATTGTTTTCACATCTCAGGGAACCTCCCCTAGCGTAGCCGATTACCAAACCGCTATTGATTTAATGGCCGAAGACAAGCGTATTGATCTGGTCATCGCCGCGATTGAACCCAACCGTGCCGATGCCGACGTCCATCAAATCCATCAAGCTTTAACCGCCCATGCCGTTAGGCTCGCAGACGATGGCGCACCCAGAATTGCTTTTGGTTCCGTCACCGCCAATGAGGCTGATAACCTTGAACTGGTTAAAGATCATTCCGCCGCTGCGCGCAACCGACGCTTTGTGCTGGTGACCCCCGCAGGTGCCGAAGGTGCCGTGGCAGGCATGATTGGGCGTATGAATCCACAAGACTCCCCCACGTTCAAGCCCGCGCCTTTGCACGGAATTTCACCGTCTTCTTATCGCGAAAGCCAGTTGAATCGTTTACTCGGTAAAACCACTAACGCTTTGGTCGTGCAGGATAGATCTGGGCGAGGTGTCATCGTATTGCGCGGCTTAGATACCACTGGTGACCAGATATCCGTCACGCGGGTTGCCGATCAGGCCATTCGGGAAACAAAAGCCATTTCAGAAAATTTTATTGGTCAATTAAATTCCAAAGATGCCCGCATTGCCCTAAAACAGCAATTGATTGCCACCTTTACAAGAATGCAACGCGCGGGCGCCATTGTGCCATCCACAGACGGCACCGACTCGGCTTTTTTCGTCGATGTGTATTCCACTCAAACAGACTTTGCACAAGGCATCGTTCGAATAGACATTGCCGTACGGCCCGTTCGCGCAATTGACTACATCTACGCAACCATAAGAGTCAAAAACTAACTTGCGTTCAAATTCTTAGGAGGATAATAAGTCGTGGCCACTTTATTTGCAGCAAATGAAAGTACCGTAATGATTGACGGCGAGGCAATAGAAGGCGTTCGAGCGGTGGATTATCGCAAACAACAGTCCCGTGAAAATGTTTATGCCTTAGGCAGTGCGGAACGTGTTGGCATGGTGTCCGGCGAGCAAGTGGTGGAAGGCCAATTAAAAGTCGCCTCCACCAATACCGCGCTGGATGCAAAACTGGGCGATAATCAATTCCAAATCACTGCCCAGTTACAGCATGGCGAAACCACCATGACAGTAACTTTTGACGAATGTTACTTAATGGATAAAGCGTTTTCTATTGGTGTGGGTGGCGTCGGCGAGGCCACTTATCGATTTACCGCCACTCGCGTCCGTGAAGAACTGGCCTAGCGAGGCGCGGAACGATGGTTTTATTTGATTTCGAATCTGGCCATGCATTTGTGGGCCATATGTCACTTGCTTTAAGGTTGACAGACATCTCAGGGGAAATTCATTTGAATCACCCTGACGGCCCCATATTGCGCCCTGTTAGCGTATCCGAGCGTTTACGCCTGGTACAGTTTGCCCTTACCTTTAAGGCAAAGAACCGAGAGAATAGCAAAACGGTATTAGCCGCTGCCATGTTACAGCAAGCGACAGCCCTGAAAACAAAGACAAACAGGCAAGCAGGTTCAGACATTCAAACAAACACGGTCAACAAACATGCTTACCAAGCCGTCGCTTTGCACTTAGCTGGGGCGGGTAATCAAGCGCCCGGTTTATATGAGTCCATACGTTTGGTCGCAAAACATACCGGCTGGCTGCCTGATGCTTTATTGAATAGTGACGCAAGCCAAATCGACCATATTGCGGCTTCGTTAAGCCCGCCTGCCAGCGCCAGTTGGACACGATTGCTGATTGTCGATGCAGTGGAAAACGAGCCCGCTTTTTTATGTGATCGTTTAGCGCAGGATTTATTGGAACGGGCGGATTCTCAGTGTGATGTGAATACACATTCAGAGCCGTCCATGGCGTCAACGCCGACGCATTCAGTGCCTTTACATAACAGCGACACGCCTCAAAACAATCACAACGCAGAAGCAGGCCATCGGCTAGATATTAACCCCCTCAGCAAAAATGCCTCGACAAAAAACACTGCCCATCAGCCCCAAGTAGAACAAAACAGTGAAGTCATAGAGCCACCAAACACAGAATCCCTTGTGATTAACAAGTTACCTGCTCAGGATTTATGTTCCACTGACGACACCCCACCCAAGATGCATCCCGCGTTTAACCAAGCGAATCATGTTAGCGATATTAAGCCATTACCAAACACCAACACGATGCCATTAAAGCGATCAATAAAAGACGGCACGCATCAGCAGAATAAAAAACCCAGTGGCAAAACCGGCAACAAGGATAACGCTAGCAACCATGCGGTTGCTGAGAAGACGGCCTTCGAACACACCGCCCCCGATAACGTTTTGTTACTTTCGCGTCATCGCGCCCTGAATAAAATTCACCATAACAATGGCATTAAGGCGTCGAGCGCGACCTTAGAGAATATGATGTCTCGCGATGCTCCAGAAAATGCGTGGCAAATAAACCCAGCGCCAGAAATGGCCGAACCCGGCCTAGGTAATTCCCAAACTGAAAACCCCATAGACATCACGAAACCAACAAACAATGCTCATACAAGCAACGTTCACACAAACAACGCTCATACAAACAACCACCAGAAAACACGCTGCGATATTACCGATTTTTTCAAACAGGAAGAAAGCAGCCTTGCAGATAAATTGGCCATCGAATTAAACCGAGAAGCCGATCTACGGGGAATTAACTAGGTAAACTATGCCCACCACCGATGCGACCAGACCCATCCCAATGTTAGGCGATATTTCACTGGCCTACACCCAACGTATCGAGCAATCGGTCAACGGTGGGTTCTTGCCTGTGCAAATCCCCGGATTGGCGGGACAAGTCATGCAAAAAACCGAGCGTCACTCGCATCAGGTCAATATTCAAGGGGTTCTTTTTGGCGAAGATGCCAACGATACACTGAAGACATTACAAACCGCCGCCACCGAGGGTGAAGAGCTCACGTTTACGGCTTCCATTACCGATGCCTTGGATATTCAACACGTCATCATCGACAGATTTAACGTCGTCGAAGACGCCGCACGGCCAGGCTTTTACCAATATTCCTTGACCCTGCTTGAAAGCCCTCCGCTACCCCCCCCGGCTGAGCTTGCAGGCTTTGGCGGCCTGGATGATTTTGGTTTGGGCGAGCTTGGTTTTGATACTGATATATTGGGCGATTTACTCGATCAAGTCGGCGATATCACCGATGCCATTGACCAGGCCAGTCAACTACTGGATCAACTCGGTGCTTTAAGCAATCTAGACGGCTTAAGTGTCGGCGGATTGTTAGCACCCATGGATACTCTGGCCGATGGCGTGAGTAATATCGGCACCGAGTTAGGCGATGCCCTGGATAATTTACTGGACGGGTTTTAAGCATGCTGGCCACCGCAAAAATCAGCGTAACCCTCGGCAATTTGCGCTATGACTCGCAGGTATCGGCTCTGCAAGTCATCTGCTCACTGCTACCGGCGGTTAATACGGCCAGCGTTTTATTCCCCGGCGCGGTCAATATCAGTGCCGCGCCCGAAGCACAAGCCGAAGTCTCTATCGACGCTGGAAACGGTGCGGTCAAAGTACTCAGCGGGGTCATACAAAGTATCGAACACCGCCCCTTCGACACCACCGTGGTGATTAGTGATAGCAGTTACGCTTTATCAAATTATCGCCCTAACGCCACCTTCGAAAAACAAAACGCTGCCAACATTGTACAAACGCTGGCGTCCGATATTGATGTGGCTGTGGCAAACGCGGACATTGATTTAAGCATCCCACAGTACGCCGCCCATCAAAAACGCACCGCCGCTGAGCATATCGCCACATTGGCCAAACTCAGCGACGGTTTTGCAATGATTAACGCCGATGGCGAATTAAGCGTCAAAAACTGGCCCGAAGGCTCGGCGGATGCGGCCATACAATACGGCCGTGATTTAATCGATTTTAATTTTACCCGTCATCAAAGCACACATTCTGTTGCGCCCATTGGCAATGGCCCCTCAGGCTCTATCGATGCTCCCGATGTAATGCGTCTGGCCACCAGCCAATTACCCGAGTCAGTGCCCGATCCAGGCCAAGATGTGGTCTGGCAACCGCAATTAATGTTACGCACCCCTGCCGCCGTGCAAACGGCACAATCGGGACTCGCCCGCGAACGTAACCAACGCGCAGGCCAAGCCCAACTGGTTAACTTGTTACGACCGGATTTTACACCGGGAATGACCCTGGCAATACAAGGCATCCCCAACTCGGCCATCGCGGATCGATGGATACTCACACACGTGACACACGAGATTGCCCCAGGTAGCCACGCACGCACAATCATGAAAGCACGTGAATCCGCCGATGCAGGCGGCTTGCTCGACGCCCTTGCCGGTGCCTTAGGAGCCTTGTTATGAGTGCCGCATTATTTGAAAGTATTGCGAGAATCGCAAAACACGAGGCCCAAAATCAGGCCAGCACAAGCGTGGGCGTGGTTGTTGATACCCATTCCAGCAGTGGTGCAGATAATGATTATGCGCTCAATATCAAAATGCGCGATACCGGTTTGGTGTTATCACAAGTGCCCATTGCCGTGGGTGTACTGGGTTTCGTGGCCATGCCCGAGCCCGGCGATTTAGTCGTGGTGGTGTTTACCGAGGGCGACTTTAATTCCCCCATCGTCGTGGGCAAGCTGTATCACCCCGGCAAAAACCCGCCAGATCATCAAGCCGACAATCTGATTATGAGCTTCCCCGCAGGCGAAGCCGAACCCAGTACCTTGCTCAATATCGCACGCGGCAGCGAGGCCAATATTAACTTAAGCATGGGGGAAAATTTCACCCTATCCCTACAGCCTGAAACCGCAACACTGACCCTGGGTGAAATGAAGCTGGAAATCACCACGAAAAGCGGTGGCAGAGCTGAGCTCGCCGCCGGTGGCTCCACCATTGTGATGAAACAAGATGGCGACATCAGCATCTCGTCCAAGGGCACGTTATTGCTCGAAGGTAATGAGGTCGAAATTAAAGGCCAATCAAAAGTAACGGTACAGGGCGCTGAAATTAAATTGAATTAATAATAATAATTATGTTAATAAACAAAAGAGGCAAACGTGGGTAGTCCAGCAGCAAATAAAACCTCAATGGTACAAGCCATTGATACACATATCGTCATGGTGCCAAGCCCTGGCGGGCCAGTGCCTACGCCCCTGCCCCACCCGTTTATTGGCCAGTTTGCTTCCGGCTTATCGACCGATGTCAACATTGCGGGCCAGGCGGCCGCAACAGTTGATTCCGTCGCCAATAATCAGCCACCGCATATTCCGACACCGCCGGGCACCGCGTTTCAAAGCCCGCCATCTGATCAGGGCAAAGTGATTTTGGGCAGCACCTCGGTAACCATAAACGGCCAACAAGCCGCCCGTTTAAGCGATACCGTCGAAACCTGTAACGACCCAGCGGATGCCCCCGTGGGCAAGATAATAACCGGCATACCCAACGTAACTATTGGTTAAATAAAACGATGAATGACATATTGGGCAAAGATTTACGCATACTCCCCTTTTTTAGCGCACACGACACCTCCGCGCTGGACTTGGTCAGTACTGAGCGCTTGGCCAACAGCCGCGTTGACAAAACTGGCCGCAACGCGCTCACCGACATTGCCCGTTTTAGTGGCAGAGAAAATTTAGCCCAAGCCTTAACCTTACGCTTATTAACCCCAAGGGGCTCATTAAAATCCCTAGGCCACGCCAGTTATGGCAGCCGACTGCACGAGCTGGTGGGGCGTTTAAAGAATGACAGTAATCGAAATTTATGCCGTTTATTTGTGTTACAAACGGTGGCACAAGAACCCAGAGTGGAAGATAAAGCCGTGGCCTTTTCGTTTGATATCAAACGAGAGACGCCCTCCTCGTTTTATTTTGACCTTGCCGTTAACCCCATCAACAGTGATGAAAACTTGGCCATTTCTCTGGAGCTAGGCTTATGAGTTTTATCGCCCGCACTTATGAAGAGGTGGTCAGAGACCTACTCACCACCACCACCGGCGGCACCGTGCGAGAAACCGCCACCGCCACACTCGATGCCGAAGGTAAAATGGATGCCATTCGCCTTCACCAGCGCCCGGTAAAGCGCATTTCCCATGTGGAAGAACGACGCGTCAACCTCGATAATACCGAAGAAAAAATCCGCTTTACACCGGCTGATTACCAATTGGTCGCCTCCGACGGCAGCGATGCCTTAGACAGCCTGGAATTTCGGAAAACCGGCAACAAACCACACAACGGATCTGAGCTGACAATCAATTATTACCCCGTCACCACGGAGCCTGTGCCACTGACCGATTTAAACGTCGGCTCCGTAACACGCACCTTAATGGAATCCTTCTCCCGCGAGCTGGCCATGAGCGAGCTGCAAATGGAGTACGTTTACAACTCCGCGTTTCTGGAAACCGCCACCGGTGGTAGTCTCGATAAAGTCGTGACACTCATCGGCATGAAACGTTTTGCCAGTGGCCATGCCGTCGCCACCGTACGCTTTAACCGCAACCCCAGCGCACCGGGTAAATTAACCATCCCCACCGGCACCGTCGTCACCGACGCTGACAATAATCGCTACAAAACCACCATCGAGCTGGTGTTAGAAGCGGGCGAAAGCAGCCGTGAAGTATTGGTCGCCGCGACCACGCCCAGCACGCCAGAGGTTGAGGCCAATACACTTCGCTTGGAAACCTTAGTGGCCGGTGTCGGCTCTGTCGGCAACCCGAAACCTGCCCGCAATTTATCTGCGCCAGAGAGCGATGAGGCGCTACGTAACCGCGCCAAAGGTGCCTTGCAGGGTGTCTCGTTTGGCACCGTCAACGCGTTAAAATATGGCGTCTTGTCGATCCCCGGTATTAAGGCCGTGACCGTGACAGAATTCCCCAACGACATTCCCGGTGAAGTATTGCTGGATATCGCCTATGGCGAAGACACCCCGGACGTGCGTGCTGAAGTCAATGAAAAAATTCGTCAATTCAAACCTGCCGGTATTCGTGTGCTCACTGCGGAAGCCGATATCCTTGAAGTGCGTGTCAGTGTCGAATTAACCCTCGCCGGCACCGGCGTCGCAGAGTCCGGTATCGCCGCGTTACGCACGGGGGTGGAAAGCGCCATTGGCGACTACCTCGAAAAACTCGAACCTGGCAGTCAAGCCAGGCGGGCACAAATGGCCTCGCAGGTGTTGGCCGATACCCGCATTGTCGACTGCCGTATCACCTTAATCCCCGGTGAGCAAGCGGCGGTTGAAGCACTGAGCTTGAGCAGCAACCAGATTATTGAAGTCATACGCCCCTTCGAATTCCCTTTAATCGAATCTGAAGATTTACCGGCCCCCCTGGCACGCCTCGTGGTGATTTCCGCCATGGTGCCTTACCTGCCTGATGCTGGCACCACACAAGCCGAGGCCGAGGCCAGTTTGCTGCTGGCCTATAACAGCTTTATTCGCTCACGCTCCGCAAATAACGTCATTACCGTCGATGCGCTGGCCACAGCCCTTCGAGATGACAGCCGCTACGCGCTCATTCGTGAGGACATTATTCTGACCGTAGAAGTGGAAGAAACCTTCTTACAACTGAGTGACGGTTTAGGCAGCTTTACCCCGCAAGATAGCGATAACATCAGCAGCGGTGACGCCAGCTTTAGCTTGACTGAGGGAGGTTTGTAGCCGTGTCACATCTGGATCAAATGCTTGAACGATTGCCCATGCTCTACCGAGAGGGTGAACTGATCGAGCAGATTTTAGCCGTGGCGGGGCTCAGCCTGGAAGTGTTCGACGAGCAAATGTTGGAAATACAGCGCAACCACTGGTTTTCAAGTGCTTATGAGCTTGAGGATCTGAGCAAGCTTGCGGCCATCTTAGATATCACCCCGGAAACCTGGCAAGGTATTCGTGAGTTTCGCGCATGGGTCAATGCATTGCGGAACGCCTGGTTACAAAACGGCACCGCCACGCGCGCACCGCTGCAACAATTTGTCGACGAATACACCCAGCGATTTCAAGCCGCCGTGAGCATTAGCGCCGTCACCACGCTGGGTAACTGGTCGGAAGCGCCCTCACAAACCCGCCCGGCACTGGTGGAAAACCCGGCCATTCGTCGTTTTCAACGCATCCCCCAAGATGCCTCAATAGAGCCGCTACACCAAGCGCCGCTGGTCAATCGCGGGCTCGACGACTCTGTTGCCGATATTTTTTTGGTCGGCTCTGCCGCTGGCAGCGAGTATATGCCAGCCATTATCAATACCACCAATGGCAATGCGTTGGTGTATACCGGTGTGATTGCCCCCGGCCAACGGCTTTGGTTGCAAAGCATGGACGATGGCCGCGTCAAAGCCTACACCGATAAAAAAGACGTCAGTGAACATTTATATTCTATCGAGCAGGTTGAGCCTGGCCAGCCGTGGACGCCTGAGCAGGCGACGCAACCGGCACGCGCTTTAAATATTCTGCGCGGGGATAACACCTTGTGGTTTCTGCCGTTAGCCCATTTTGACCAGCCTGGTTTGGATCGTGCTCTGTACTCGCTTGCTGAGCTGAATTTACAACAAGGTCGATGGGACAAGACCCATTTTGATCAGTCCCTGTTTTATCAGGAGCCGGTCATGGATTTATGGCTGTCGTGGAATGAATCACAACCCGCCAGTTTCGATATTACGGTGCCGGGCGGCATTTTACTTAACGCCGCAGGCAAAACAGAGCAGGCCATTGAAAATCGCGGGCGTTTACAATTTTCATTAAACCTAGGCGTACAAAAACTTAAAGCCGCCGGGGTTGCCGCCCAAACAACACTGCTGAATTTCTCTGAGATTCAAGGCAGCCGAGATGCCCTTGACGAGATCTATCCAAAACGCTTTAGCGAAGCAGGCAGCACCGGGATAGACGCCCTACCCGAGTCTGGTGGTGTATTTGATAGCACCGATTATGGCGGCTCGGTGTTCCAATAAGTGCGTTATTTAACTGAACAGATTATTTCTAAAAAAACCGCATCTGAGCATTTTATCAATTAAGAAAAAAGGTCGAATTTGCAATGAAAGGGTATTTAAGACTCATCGTTACCGATAAGGGCAAGCAGATTGTGGCACAGCGTTGCGGTGGTAATGCAGTGATGTTATCCGGTGGCCAGATGCTGGCACAATTATTTTCCGGCGGCGGCACGGGTATTACCCATATGGGCGTTGGCACCAACGATCAAGTGGATACCTCGACCTATGATATTGCGACCCTGAGCAATGAAACCTTTGGTGAAACCGAACCACTGGCGGGGGATACAGAAGTCGGCATTGTCGGCAGTGCCTTCAGCATGGAAACAGATGAAGTTAAACGCATCATCAAAGTGTCGTTAAGGGCAACCCTACCTGCGTCAGCGGCGGTCGGGACGATTCGGGAAGCGGGTTTATTATCCATTAATGGTGATGCTCGCCTGCTCTACAACCGCATTGTGTTTGACCCGGTGGTCAAGGGTGATGATCACGAGCTCACGATGTTTTGGGATGTATCCTTCCCTTATGGGGACCTTCAATGGTTTTAACTGGGCCGTCACGAATAGACCATGCGCGTCATTAAAAAAATTATTTTGGAGAGACTACGATGCCTAATTTTCGTTTTCAATTAAATGGTTATAAAGCCGCAAATCGCGATGTGGAAATTACCCTGGTGGAAGAACTTACCGGCACGCAGATTAAACGCAAACCTTTTTTGGATGGTTCGCTGAATATTAAAAACCTGAAAGCTGGCTTCTATCAGATAAAAGTTAAACATCCAAATTTAATTAACCCGATTTTCACCAACCGGGTACGCTTGTTTCCGCAAAAGGTTCCCACGGTGATTACCGTGCCGGTGCCTGAAGATATATTTGCCGATACCCCCATTCGGGATATTCCCGATGCTAATCTCGGCCCCGTCCAACAAAGTGTCAATGCCGCCATGGATTCCCTCATCCCCATCGGCGATAAAGTGGCTGGCGAAGTCGTGCGGAGTTCTGACTGGAATATATTGGTCGGTGCCGTGCGAGACTTTGGCTCTGCCTTGCAGGAAATCACCAACCTGGTCTCCGTTCGCGGACACGACCACCCTGAAATCGCGGAGAAAATCGATCAGGTGCAAGGCAACCTCCTGAACTTCTCCGAAGCTTATGGCAAAAGCTTACTGCAAATGCAGCGGGAAATCGAAGCACTGAATATGCGCCGTAGCATTGAGAGCATGTACGACCGAGGTCAGGTGCCCGAACCTGAGCGCAAAGACCTGCTGGATCGCATCGATGAGTTAGCCAACAACTTGGAATTATCCACACCGGTGTGGACCAAAAAACTGTCCAATGCAGCGGGTTTGATGCTGGCTCAGGTCAATACCATTTCATCCAAACAGGACGACCCCGACGTCTTCATCAACGACGACCAAGTACAGCAAGTCGTGGCCTTTGCCACTCAGTACCACAATTCGGGGATGCAATCCTCGCCGGAATCAGAGCTCAATATCTACCGAAAAACCAATGCACTCGCAAAGTCCTCTAAATTCTTTGGGAAATAAACCATGGCCAGCTCCGCTGAACTTAACAGACTAAACGCCCTCATTATACGGCTGGTACCGCTGACCAAAGCGTCACCGGGCAAATTGGTGCGTGCAGACGACTGGAATACCATCGTCTCCACACTGATTGAAGTGGGTCGCGCCATCTACGCTGAAACAGAGTCCCAAGAGGTCCCTGCCCACAACCATCTAGACGAAGTCTCCATTAGTTGGTTGGACTCAGCCCTGAGCAAACGCCTGAACGGGGGAGCACTGAGCGACCCGATTCAAGCCGGCAAGTTTAGCGCGCTAGAGCGCAAAATGGCCCAATTAGGCAAACAGATTGGGCGTTTAAAATTGGACATTCAAAACGCTCTGGGCGAAGTGGATCGTATCGCCACGCGTGACCTCTCACGCGAGAAAGTCCTGCAAGGGCTTGACCTACGCGTAGATGGCTTACGCGACGCGCGTGAAGATGTTGGTGAGTTACGCCTTACCCTGCAAGGCCTCAATCAGCAAATTACCACGGTACAAACCATTGGCGACCAACTGCGCGGCCCAACCGGTAGCATCATTGATGTCTCCAGCCTCAGCCAGCAGGTCAACGAATTATCCACCCTGCGCGAACAACTGAAAGATGCCAATGGTGAGATATTGACCGGTATTGGCATCGACCAGAAAATTGCCGAAGCACTGAATAAACTCGGTGCCAAAAATGACTTAAACGACGCCGCGACCCCCCAACCAGGTAACGACAGAGAGGGGATTAGTGAGTTAGTTAAAGCCGAGCTGGACAGCCGCATAGCGCTGGCACTGGACGCACGCATCAACACCACACTGAACACGTTCAGAACCTCGGTAGACAGCAATGTTAATCGTCAACTGCAAGGCCTGGATGCACGCATACGCACTGCTATTGACAACGAATTCCCTCGTTTAGAAAGCCGTGTGCAGCTCGACCTGCAAAACCAACTGGCGAAGAATACCAGTACCATTGACGCACTTATTCGTCAGCAGGTTGAGGCCGAGTTTAAGCAACGCCTGACCCGCGGTGAATTACTTGATGGGGCCAATCGTGAGGGACTGGTAAAAGAATTATCCAACACAATCGACGAAAGCATAGCAGGCTCGTTGAGAGGATTAGGGTTAACCGATGCGTTAATTGGCATTGACGATTTCACCGTCTTAAACGGCATTGGTGCTATTTACCATAACCGCCTTCAAGCCGCCAAAATCGCGAGCTACGAAGACCTCGCGCGAACCAGCCCAGAAACACTATCCGCCATCACTCACTTGTCGATCGAGCGGCTTAAGGAGCTGGATGTGATCGGCCAAGCCAAACTCATGGCGAATGGACAAAAATGATTTCAGATTTTGAAACACGGCTGGTCAGCCTACTCGGCGCTCAACTCCCGGCACCTTTTACCGGGACGGTCGAACGCGCGGCTGGCAACGACACGGCCCACGACAGTGAACCACGCATCTATTTAGGGGCTTATAAAATACAGGCTGAACCCAAAGGCTTTGGTGGTAACCGTCGCGTTGCCGTGCCCGGTGTGAGTGATCGTATTCGTGTTTTATCCGCCACCGTGTACGTGAATATCAACGTTTTACCGGCTAACAATGAAGATCGACGCCAGCAACTGCAAGGCATCGAACAATTACGTTACCTACTGGATGACGAAAGCTTTCAAACCGGCGCAGCTTTGCTCGATGCAGGTGATCAAGGTTTTCGGATTGACCGTGTGGGGGTTATCGACAGCGTTATCGAGGTCACCAATGCCCCAGATGCTGATCGCCCGTCAGGCATGACCTTAATGGCGGAAGGTATCTTCTGGCCCATCGGCGTCAGCGGTGAGGCCGGGGTCGCCATTGATGAAATGCGTATTCGTGGGCTCTTAGTGGACTTACAGCTCGGCTCCGCACTCCCCACCCTCAGCGCAGGTGACTCAGCCATTGATATTCAAGTGCGCGTGCCAAAAATAACCATTTTGGATTTTGATCGTATCGCCATCGATCTGATCCAAGCAGACGGCCAAGCCGGTGCGGGCAGTTTGGCTGGCGGCCGTGCAGGCACAGGCACCGTACGCTTAATCGATATCGTCTCTGACACCGCCACCTTTCGCTATACCCCGCCAGCCGAGCCTGTGACTGAGTTTTTACAAGTGGGTTATGACGATGGTGACAGTGGCCTTGGCACAGTGGTTAAACAATTCCGGCTTGAGGTGCGTTAATCATGGTAACCCTCAGTTATATTGACGATAAAGAACCGTTAAAAGCCGTTTGGCATCAAACCAACAGCGGCACCGTTGTCAATCTGTCCGGCCTGGGTTATTCACAAACCTTTACTTGGCCAGCCGCTGAGGGTGCCAATAAAGTTGAGCTCAACAGCGGCCAGTGTCGTATCGGCGCGGCTGCGGTAGAAACACTCAGCAGCTTTAGCGTGACCCATCACAGTCGCGTGATTGACATCAGCACTGGCGCGACCCAAGCCATTCGCAGTTTAAAACTCAATGGGTTAACCAGCAACGCCACCGCCCTGCATAACAGCAGCCATCTGAGCAGCAATGCTTTTAAACTGCTGGTCTCAGTCGCTGATGCCAACGGCGCTTTCACGCCCATTTATGCCGTGCCTGCGGTATCCGCACGGGGCGTGTTTCCAGCCGCCTATGTCGGTGCCAGCTTTAATCACGACACGCTGTCTTTTTCCAAACCGTTGCAAACGCAGACCATTCGCTTGCAATTGGTTCATGCAGATTTTCCGGAAGCGACCAGCAAACAAAGTCTCCGTGTCAACACCGTGCAAGGCACGTACATGAGTTTGTCTGAAAACTTGGCCGTGACTTTACACACAGGCTTAGGCATCAACACCGATAACGCCACCGATTTATTTAGCTTTGCAGCACCACTATCCTTGCAAATGCCTGACATCGACGTGCCCTTTTTGCAGCAGTTATTAAACACATTTCAGCAACAACTGGACTCTGACGACGCCCTAGAATCCACCATAAACCTCAGTGCAAGCGCCGATAACGATGATGCTTTCGCGAGTCTATTCATAACCGCACCTACCGGGTATTTACTACGTGAATTATCCGGCGTTCACACGACCGAAATCACAGGTGAAGCCAGCGCACTGAATATGGCACTCGAACAATCGCTCGCCACGGAACAAGCCAGCAGCGTGCTTGGGGATATCAGCATCCAATATAATGGCATCCGAATATTGCCGGATCTGTCCAACAGTGTTCCCGAGCACACCGGGAACATCCAAGGCCAAATCGTCAGCATTCACCCTAAACTGAAAAAACTGCCGCCCTTGGCACTAGAGAATCAAGCCCTCGCACGTATTGGCATTATTGGCCGCGCGCCGGAAGATTGTGAGCTGGTATTGGACATCGTTGATATGAGCGGCGGCATCGAAGGGCACGTGCTTATCGGCCCGGTGGCCGTTCAATTGTCGGCAAACGCCGATCAAGCGCCCTCCCCCATCGCGCTTCATTGGTTCACGCTAGACCAGCAAGCCCCGCTTAACCGGCCTCTGGGTATTCGTTTACGCTGCAATATCGGTCGGTTTTTCTGGGCGGGCAGTCCCGAACCACAGCTTCGCCTAGCCATATACGATGCCGACCCCGGCAGCGAAAGCATTCGCCTGAACAATACCGGCTTGAACAATAACCCGGTCATTATTGCCCGTGGCAACCAATTACCCTTTAGCGCACAAAAACACAATTTTCCCCCCGCACAATTTCGACAATTCCCCCCGGAAATCACCAGTCATTTATTTCTTACGGTGGATATTGCCGACTTAACTTTACGGTACGCAAGATGAGTCTACTGGATGACCTTAAAGGCATCGATTTATCCGTTGTGCTCGACGGACGCGTGAATATCTCCGCGTCCTTATCGGGTGATGACTTTCAGGCCCTGATCGGCGGCGAAGGTATTGCAGCCTCCCTTTCCGAGCTGGGCGAGACCATCAACGCGTTAAAAAGTGCCCAGCAAGACCCGCAAGCCCTGCTTGAACCGCTGGTCGCAGCCATCGAACCTTTACTCGCCAACTTCGATACCGGCCACTTAGACTTAGCCGAGTTTACGGCGGTGGTGCGCGAGGGTGCCGAGATTATCACCCAGGTGTTTGCCATGATTGGCGGTGGCGACCCCAACAAATTCACCTTACCCGGCGTTGGCGAACTAGGGGATGTCCTCAACCACACCGCGAATTTTAATGCGCATTTTTCAAAAATTGGTTTTGGTGACGCCGGCAAGGTCAAAAGTATTATTGATCAAGTGGAACAAGGCTTCCCTAGCGATCCTCAAGCTTTTGCCGAACAGGCCATCGATTTATTAATACCCTTTAGCGTTTCCAACCTGGTCGCCATTCGTTCGAGCTTGAACGCCATGATTAACGGCGCGGCTCAGATTACGATTGATACCAACATCAATCGCGGCATGCTCGCCAGTATGGAGCGCTTACGCATTGCCGCAGAAGCGAAAAATCAGGTGGGCGTTAATCAGGAGCTTAACCAGTTAAGCCATATTCGTCATACGACCCTCAACAGTATTCGCACCGCACTGAGCCAAACCAACTCGCAAATTAACGCCTTAAATATCCAGCAACATATTGCCACCATCGAAGGCTTTGCTGATAGCTTTCAGGTAAACCCTGCCGGTGCCTTGGAGTTTTTACAAAACATCCAAAACCAATTCAGTGTGATGCGCCAGCTAATAGAAGGTGCCGAGTTACCCGATCTGACGCCCATCCTTGACGATATTGTTGTGCAAGCTGAGGCGTTATTACGCGCCAATATCGAGCAACCTATCGACAAATCAGTGGCGGATTTAAAACACTGGTTACGCAGTCAATTGGCCCATTTAAATCTGCGGTATTACCGAGGATTATTAACCCAGTTTTTCCGCGATATTGAAACCGCCATTCGCGCGGCTAACCTCGCAGGCCCCGCACGCGATGCCAGAAATTTTCTCGATGCAATCGAAGCCGCAATTAATAATATTGACCTCGGCACAAACATTCAAGATGCCCTAGGCGAAGTCGGCACCACCATTGGCGACACGGTAACGACAATTCAAAGCAACTTGCAAAGTATCGTCACCGGCGTCAACGATGCCGCCGCAAGTGCACAAGCCATTCTCGATCAAGTCGCCCATAAACTAGAGGTGTTTCAACAAACCATTGATGGGATAACGCAACGCGTTGAGCAACTCGGCATTGAACAAGCACGCGATGCGGTGATTGCGGCAATTGAAGATTTAAAAAGCACGGCTGAAACCATTCTCAGCACCCAGCCATTGCCCGACGTGATGCGCCCGGTGGTAGAAGGGGTGATTCGCGAGTTGGATAAAATTGACTTGGACGAGGTACTCTCACCGGTTCACCAAGCCCTAGGCCGGTTAACCATTCCTGATACCGTATTGGCACCAATCAATGATGTCCTGCAAGCAGCCAGTACGGTCATCCAAAATCTAATCACCGAAACGCTGATCAATTCATTGGAAGCAGAATTCCAAAATGCGCTGAGCGAATTAAATAAATTCGACCCCGCGAACCTACTCTCAGAAGTCACCGACTATTTTGACGACGCGGCGGATTTTGTCGAAGGCCTCGACCCACGCCCCATCGTCAACGATATTCGTGGCCCTTACGATGCCGTGTTGCAAGCCGTTGATGCGGCGCACCCTAACCGTGTATTAAGGCCCATTATTGAAGCCTATGAAGGCGTCTTTAGTGCACTCGAAATGCCCGACCCCAGCGAGGCGCTGAAGCAGTTAAATAACACCGTCAACAACGCCAGTGAAACAATTGGCCAGGCCGTGACCAAACCCCTGAGTGAACTGACGGGGCAGCCATTACAAGCAGCACCAGTCATCAGCGAAGACGGTCAAACAAACACCGCCCAAGCGCCACAAGACAACTCACCGCCCTCCGCTCAGGATCTTGACGTTCGCCCTGGTGATCTTATTCGTTTGCTCGGCCATATTCCCAATAAACTGCGTGAGGCAATTAACGCACTGGAAGCCGGTCCCGCAGGTGAGGTCATGGCCGCCATCGCCTCCTTATGTAGTGGTTTGGCGGTGCAACTGCGTCAAGTGCAACAAGACTTATGGCAAGTCGAGCGGCGCTTGTTCAATAATATAGACGCCATTCTGAAACCCCTTAGCTCCGCGCAAATGCAAGCACAGCTCGCACTACAGGCCAACTTTAGCGCAGAGATAGACGCCGGTGAAATCGCGTTTGATTTGCAGGGTTCAGCGAGCGCACTGGGGAGTTTAAGCGCCGGTGCCATGCGCCATGATTTACAGCAAGAGCTGGCCGCCACGCGTCAAAGCATCGCCACGATTATCGGCCGCGCGGGCGGCTCCGGCGGTGCCTTTATGGAGCGTTTAGCCGGCATTCTGGAAAATTGTGCGCTCGGCAACATTGGTGACGACCTTGATGCCTTCTTAGCGGCATTAGACCCCGAGCCCCTGGCCAATGAACTCGATCAGCTCGCCGTGGCATCGATCAATCTATTACCGCAAATCGGCGAGCGCTTAGATGACGGCGCGATGGCCGCGATTAATCGGTTGATGGACTTAATTCAACAATTTAGCCCCGTTGCGCAAGGCTTGAAGTTCCTGACGGTATTTGAAGTTGTTCATGAAGAGTTGGCGTTACTCAACCCACGGCGTTTGGCCGCAGAACTCGGCGAGATCCACGGCGCCATTCGCGAGATCATCCTCGCTTATGATCCCGCCATATTTGCCGAAGAGATTTACGAGGTGGTTGAAGCGATTGCCGCCCAAATACGTGCCTTAGACCCCGGTGAGTTACTGGGTGACATCAGCCAGTTTGATGACTTGAGCGCCTCTCTGGAAGCCTTGTCCCCGGCTGCGGCCCTTGCCACCATTGACGGCGCTTTAGATGACGTCGGCGCCCGCCTTGCGGCGATTAATATTCAAGCCCTGCTCGACGCGGTCAATGTCTTGCCTGTACGCGTTGGCGACTCAGTTGACGCGGCAGGCCTCGCGGTCATTGACAATCTTAAGGCACTGCTTGAATCCATCAAATACTTTTCCGGTAGGGTGATTTAAATGTACTCAAACCAATCCACGCCACCGTTCGAGCATCAGGACTTTTGCAACCGCGACAGCATTCCTGGCACTGACATTGAGCAAATCACGCAATGGGATGATAACGGTTGCTTGCAAAGCATTAGTCTCGGCGGCCATTGTTATGTTGAAAAACGCCATGGCCAACTGCTGTTTGATCACGACTTTGTGAGCATGCGCACCACCATGACCGCCTCAGGCATGGTGCGATGGGTAAAAACCCCTTACGACAGCTGGCAGGAGCAGTATAAAACGGACCTTAAACGTCTACCCATCAGGGTTGACGGCATGCAAATAAGCCGCGATGAAGGCGGCCGGGTGACTGGCTGTCAAGGCCATGAGCAGGACTGGCGCTATGTATTTACGCGCCATCCGCAATCCAAGCAACAACTCAGCAACGTCAGCGGCCCCTTTGGTGAGAGGCAGATATTACGGGACAAAAGTGGCCGCCCGATTCGTTACACGCAAGCGCATTACAGCAAAGATATTCATTACGATGACAATCATCAGCGCCAGCAAATGCCAAGCCTGCCAGCCCATTATCATTTTGATGATGAGGGTCGGCTGCGCTGCATCTCAACCGATGCAATCAGCAAGGGTAGCCGCGTAAAAACTTTGTTTTTATGGGACGGCTATAACTGTATTGCGCGTTTAGACGGTGAACCAGGTGCCCCCTTAACGTACGTTTATTCGCTTGATATGACCGGCACACCGGTGCGTATTATCTCTCGCACGCAACAAATCATCGTGCCACGAGATGCCTACGGCGAAAATTTATTACCGCATCAAGGGCATCCCGGTTTATTTGGCGGCGCCCAGTACCAAGGTTACGTCTGGTTACGCTCGCGCGTCATGGATCTCCAGACCGCCTCTTTCAACGCGCCCGACCCCTTGCACGGCGGCAAACAAGATCCACGTCGTCAACAAGGCTTTGGGGGTGAGTTAATCGTTGAAACCCCCAAGGCTGGCCCCTATGTGGTCTGCCAATACGACCCCATTACCTTTTTCGACCCTACCGGTGAAATCGCCTGGTATTACATGCTCAGCACGCTGACCTGGGCGTTCCCCAACAACATCCTGTCCTGGATTGGCCTATGGGGAACCGCTAGCTTTTGGGCCGCATTATTTACTGGAAATCTCGAAGACTGGTACAAGAGCGAAGATTGGAAAAGTGAACGCCTGGATATTAGCGGTGTTCAACGCGAACCGTTTTTTGTACCTTCTGGTGGCAATACCTTTACCACCCAGCACATCATCTGGTCAGAGCACGATTATATTCAAGGCAAGCGTTTAGTCACCGTATTCAATCCGCTGGGTGATTACAGCCCGCAATTATACGCGTCGATGCTGCGCATCGAACCGACCGAGGGCGCGCCTTTTTTATTGGCTAGCCAACAGAACATCGGCAGCGCAACACCCAACGCAAGGGAACAATGGACTCGCGCAGGCGGCAACGCAGCACCTGTGGCACCCGGTCAAAAAGTGCCTGTTTTCCCCGAGGGTGGTCTGCATTTTCATTTGCGAGATGCCAAGTTTGTCGGGCAACCCGTAGAGCGGCTTTATGGGCCGCAAGCGGCCACCATTACCGAACTAACGGCAACCGGTGAGGTGGGTATCGGCACGCTGGATAACAAGCCGACCTTGAGCGTAGCACTTGCCGGGCTGAGTCTAAATCAGGGGGATTTGCTCCTACTCACCGACGGTGCCAGTGCCCTGGATATCGTCGCAGTGATAACCACGGTTCCCGACGGCGCGCAGCAAACCGTGCACCTGGCATCATCGCCCAATTTTTCCACCACGGCCTCGCCCACCACTACCGGTATTACGCTCCAACCATTACAAGCCTTGACCTCGACGGAAAACTTGCAGAACACCGGCATGCCATCGGTCAATTATCTCGACGCCACCAGCACAGCAAACGCGTATCAAGTAAATGATGCACTGCGTTTAAACGATGGCAGCAATGACTTTGGCGCACAAATTAGCGCCTTTGAAACACAAGTCACCCTGGACGACACGCTCAATGGCACGCCGGTGATGCCAATGACGATTTTCGCCATCAGTGAAAACACCACAAACACCTATGACGCAAGCATAAGCACACCCACCGAGGTCGACTTTACCAGCGGGCCAACGCCCTCGGTCGGTAGTTTTGCCATCTTAACCGATGGCACCCTAAGCTTAGCGGTGTTGATTGTGAATGCCGGTGCCGCCAATGTGCGCATTGTTGACCGCGACATCAGCGGCCTAAGTGGGCCCGCGATCAACTGGCACACCGCCACTCGCGGCAGCGACTTAGGCAGCGCCAATGCCTTACCAACAGCTCAGCTCAACTATGCCCCCGCCGCCTTAAATGTCGTACCAGCCGCGAATGATCATATCGGCATTGAATATGGCCCAGCCGGTGCCGTTGTGACACAACTGCGCACCGTCACAGCCCTTAATCATCACGCACTGGTCTTAAATACCTCAGCCCCACTGCCCGCCTCTACTAGTTTTTCTGTTGATCGTCACTTGGTCGGTAGCCTAACCACGGATTTGAGCTTAAGCCAAAGTTTAATGCTCGGCCTCACCCAGGGCAGTGTTACCGACGCAGTGGCTTTGCAGGTATATCAGTTTACTACGCCAACACCCGCCCCCGGCAGCGTAATGGAAGCCGACATGGCTTTAAGTGGCGCGATTGCCAGCCATCAAATGATTGGCGGCTCAGCGGGCACATTAACGCCCAACCAGCCCGTGATGGCCGTATCCGGCACTAATAACGCGCTGCTAGTGACCGCGCGAATTACACGGGAAATATTCATTAATTTTGACCTGAATACGCTCAATACTACTCTTGAAATTGTGCCGATGGCGCCCAGTGGTTTCGCGTTTGATGCCGAAGTCATCAGTGCAACCGAGGTACGAGTATCGCCTATCGTCAGCACCTCTGGCGCTGCGGTGGCCGTGGATATGCCGGTTTTCTCGGAAGGTGAATGCGTCGAGATCATCAACGCCAGCAATATCATCGGCCAGTATCGTATTACCGCTATCCCAGAGGGCACCGTAATCGCCTTAAATACCGGCCCTGCCTTACCCGCCGTGACCACCCCCGTAACCGTCAGGAAAATTGCCGTTACAGCCTCTGGGACCGGTAACGCTAGAATCGCCATCAAGGGTCGCACCACCGCACATAATGCAGCCGGTATCAGCCGTATCATTAAGGCCGATGTCTGGAACCGAGATCACTTCCCCGATGGCGCGTATATTGGTGTGGTGATCGACAATCTAACCCTCCCCTATGTCGTCACTAACAATGCGTACGATGTCACCGTGCCTGCAAGTAATCAGGTCGATATTAGCCCTTCAACGATTGCCGGTGCCAGCGTCGCAACGCCCATTGTTGCCACCAACGATATTATAAAACTTAACTGGCAAGATGGCGGTGCTCAATCACAGCGTTTTAAGATTGATAATATCTCCGGCACAATATTAACAATGACGCCAATTGGAGGTGCTGTCACAGCGATTAATACCAGCGCAAACAATGTTCTGTTAGTCACTAACAATGCGTACGATGTCACCGTGCCTGCGAGTAATCAGGTCGATGTTGCACCTTCAACGATTGCCGGTATTGCCGTCGCAACACCCATCATTGCCGCCAACGATGTTATCCAACTTGATTGGCAAGATGGCGGTGCTCAATCGCAGCGTTTTCAGATTGGTAGTATCTCCGGCACGGTATTAACAATGACGCCAATGGGAGGCACCGCCACAGCAATTAATACCAGCGCAAGCAATGTTCTGTTATCCCGCTTTGCCCGACTGGAAGTGGAATTTACCACCACGCCCAGCATTGCAGGGCCGCTCGACCTTGCTGAAATCCCCGCGAATACGAGCGAATTTTTTGCCTCCTTCACACGTGAGACAGAACAATTAATACTCATACCCAATGTCGGTACCCTGACCGCGCCCAGCTCAGATGCGGTCATGGTGGTGCCGCTGACTAACACCGGTAGCCCACAAACCGGCACCCTGGGCTCCGGCAATGGCAAGGTGCCGGAAGACCCCGAGAATACACAACACGGCGAACATGATCGCCACCAGTTATTGGTAGAACATGAGCTGCGCCACACCGAGCAATACCTCTGGTGGGGCCCTATGTTTTTGACCCTCATTCCGATATGGCCACTGGAATTGGGCTTAGATCTTGGCACTGATATTGAAGAGCCGGACTTTGGCCCCTATCAAGAAGCCAGCCTGCGCATTCCGCCAAGTTCAGGCTCAGGTGCAGGCGCGATGAAAATTACCTTTAGCGATGGCGGCAACGGTGGTTTTGCACTTGACCAGGAAGTACAGTTCACCCAAGGCCCAAACAACAAAAACTGCCAGCTTAAAGCCCCCGCAGACGGTGATAATGGTTTTCGTATCACCGCGGTCAGTGATTTTACCAATGGCACAATTTATGTTCGCTCGGTTAACAGTTTTCCCGACTGGTATCACAAGCTGCATGGGGCGTTGTTTAGCACCTTCAGCATGGGCGGCCTCACTCAGCTGGCAGGCTCACTCACCTACGGTTTGTTCCCGCAAATTGTGGGGCGTTTTTTCTATATGATTTATCGCGGCATTCAAACCGCATGTTGTGACGACCGCCAGGAAGGCACGGTGCAAAATAACGGCACCGAGGTGCACTTAAGCAACCCCGCAGATGCAGGTTCTTTAGCGAACATCGAGCGTTTATTGGTGCAAGAGCCGCAGGATTTTGGCAATACGGTATCGGGAGGCGTCATCTCTTCGGGCATTGCAACGGTGGTTCGAAACCGTGTGGGCGCCATCATCAATGGCGTCGTCACCCTATCCGCGCCGCTGAGTTGGGAAGACGGTAGCAAGGTGGACATTGGCCCCTACGAAAGTCGCACGCCAGGGCAGTTATTAGACTGGAAAACCTATTACCCAGCAACGGTGCAAAGTGACAATTACAGCCGACTGCAGGTGCACACCATCGGCGATGATACCTTAACGCTGGAACCATTTGATCGTTTACGCGTGATTGCAGAAAGCGCAGATTTCGGCATGTTCAACGCCATGCGCACGGTGATATCGGTGACGGGGGATATAATCGAACTAGACAAAGCGGCGCCGGTTTCAGGTACGCCCGAAACGGAATTAACCGTGCGGATTAGTAAAATAGGCACTGAGGATCCCTTCGATTTTGTTGATACTGTGGGTGTCAACGAGATTGCCAATGCTGGCTGGTTTCGCTGGGCGTCAGACCCTTTCGGCAAGTTACAAACAAAGACCAACCCTGAAGCGGGGAGTTTTTTAGATGTACTGGGTCGTAGCGGAAAATATGTATTAGGCACCAAAGCCTGGAGCAACCCAATACTGCTTTTCAGCCGTTATTTTTCCGAAATTATACTGAATGAAATACGCGGAAAAGGCGAGCTGTACCACGTGAGTATCGAGCAAGACGCCTCTGAGCAAAGTGGTCATTTATATACGGCTATTGGCCGCGTTCGCGGTGAAGCAAGTGTTAACAATACCTCGGTAACGATGACGGTGGGTGACATTGCCCGCTTCTGGTATTTTGCGGAAGAGCCGTTTGGTTACGCGCAAAGTTCTTCGCCCGCTTTGGGCGCGACAGAAACACCCACTTACCCCGCATTTTTAATGAATGAAGCCGGTAATCATTTAAGACGTGATCAAATTATTTTAGTGCAGCAAACCCCCGAAGTGAGTGGAGGCTTAATCAATAACGGCGCAACGGGCGCCCTTCTCGGCGCGTCACCTGGGTTAGCTTTAGCCGACATATTCTGGCAAAAAAATGCGAATGACCCTAACGATGTATCCATTAATCCTTACGCGGGCACCGCCGCCGCTGGCGTACAGTTTACCGACAGAAGTATGATTCCAACGGACCGTGGTCTAGTACCGCAATCCGCAGAGCTACAGCTCTCCTCTTCGGTGTACATGGCATACACGCGGCCTACCGCTACCGGTGACTCTCATCGCGCGACGATGGTCGATGGTATCGACAGTGGTCCCCTCCCCCAATATAGAAAGCCGAACCAACGTTTATATGCCAGGGATGCACATGACGAAGAGTCGCAACGCCTGTTTTTTAACGTCACGGTGCAGGATGTAACGGTTAACGTTAATGGACTGGCCGTGGCGGATGGCACGACGGTGACTTTGTTGCGAACCCAGACCGCGAATATTACGGTGAATGGCGAAGGGACGAAACAGTATGCGGTACGCGTGATGCAGCCGACGACTGGCACTCGCGTTCGTGCGTCTTTTACGCCCAAGAATACCTTAAGTGCGCAAGATCCCTACATCGATAATACGGTATCACCTCCGGTGCCAATCGCCGGGCCATTTACCGAACCGTTCCAAATTTGTCGCTGGCATGATTTAAATGAGACTACCGGCGTCTATCGCAGTGGCGGTCTTGCTCAACATAATATGCATTTACCGGAGGATATTTTTATTCCGGTGCGTAAATTAACAGTTGATGTTGCAGAGCTTCCGCCGGTGTTAAATAGTTTACCTGCGACGTTAGATTTTAGTATGTATACCGGCGCGGCATTACCTGCGATTGCACCCGGTGGCGAATTATTTTTCCCCGTGGCGGCCAATATTCTGATCGCGACACATGCCTTGCGTTACGTCACACCACTCGCGCCGGATAATACCGTTAAGCCTGATCGTGTGCTGGATGATGTAACCTCTACCGCGACTCAACAAGTGCAAGATTTTCTGGGTGATGGTTTGGTTTATTCCCTAACGATGGCGTCAACGCAAGTACCTGAGGAGCAATCAACAATTGATGTGATTTTTACCGTGGGAGACCCAAGCCTCGCAGCCACAATGACGATGACGATGCCAGTGGATGGGCATTTTCTTGCGCGTGATACGGGTGCCTTGGCCGCGTCTGGTTATGAAATCGCGGTGGGTAGCTCTGAGGATTTAAGCTGTGTTGAATTGGATGGGGCGACAAATGTGACGCCAGATTCTGGGAATGTGGTGTTTACCTTGCGTAATGGCTCTGCCGTGCCGCAGTTGGTGGTTGGTGGTGCTCCGGTCAATGAGTTAACGTTTGCTGCTGCGGGGAATGTATTGACGGTGAATGTGAATGCTGGGGCTAATGTGTCGTTGGATGATGGGTTTAGGCGGTTGGTGGTTTTGGATGTTGGCGGGAGTATTCGGGCGGCCAGGACTGTTAGGCTGGTTTGATTCTCGCGCAACCACACGAGAAGCGCCCGGTAAGCTTATTCGTTATGTGCTGCTGTATTGAGCAAGATATTCAGTTTCTCTATTATGACTTGAGATATGAAGCAAAAGTGTATTATTAATGTTAACTGCCCCATGATTGGAATTATTTTTTGCAGACCAGAAGATCTCATTCAATAACTCATTTTCATGCCACGTAGTCATCACAAACTGCTCATCGGGTATTTCATTAAAATCGAACTTTTTCATATTTGCAAAATCCACAGAATCATCCCAAGAGCTACACGCCTCACCCCACGCAAGCATATATAGGCAACCAGAGCTTATTAACCACTCACTGACTTTTGACTGCCATTCATTACTGGCAACTTCATCAGAAATTAGGCTCTTGTGAGAATTGAGTGGGTTAAAGGTTGGCATTGATCTCTGAAAAATCAAGTTTTCCCGTAATTAGATAA
>Ga0256847_1000403_pt1 | contig 28209 bp, 32 predicted proteins | sample TeddybearmetaG_FD_189099 | JGI IMG/M metagenome (GOLD analysis project Ga0256847, IMG submission 189099) | Hydrothermal vent microbial communities from East Pacific Rise, Pacific Ocean - Teddybear | ecosystem: Environmental > Aquatic > Marine > Hydrothermal vents | place: Pacific Ocean: East... | reverse complement strand
TGAGTCGAGCTATCACTAATGGGGCAATCATTGAAACGGGTCGGTTGGTTTCTCGTATTCTATGCGGTGGGTCTTCTCGTGGTTACATCTATTGCTTACGGAATACGACTGTGGATTGGCCAGGCCTGATTGCGTATTCCGATTTAACTTGGCAGTATCATTTTGTATGTTGTTTCCTCAAAACGGTGTACAAAAGCACCAAATCAATTAGTACAACAAAAACGGTGACCAATACGGAGCTTTCAGGACCTGCCGCACCACCCGTCCACCAATTTGGGCCAGTGAAATTACTTTGTAACGGCGCAGAGCCTCGCCAATCTTGCAGACCCGTCAAAGGAAGACCTGTCGTAACAGCTGTTAAATTCCAAACAGCGCAATAGACAGAAGAGCAAGGAAAATTTGCCCACCAGCCTGTAGGGGTTTCCTTAAAAAGGACATATAATTCTCCAGCTTTCAGGAGGATTTTTTACCCGGCGAAAGCCTTTCACTAAGGGATTTTTTCTCAAGGGCTTGGTCTGCCATTCTGATAGAGGCATCTAGATCAATACCAATTTCTAGAAATAAACCTTTATAGGCATCGCGTAATTTAGGAAGAAAACGCTGTAGCTTCTTCGCCTCTGTCATTCCTGCTTTGGTGAGTTTAACGCTCTGTTGACGCCTATCTGTTGTGTTAACTTCGGTGACTGCCATATTGTTCGCGAGCAACCAGGACAGGCGTTGTGATGCCAATTGGTGTGAATATTGCAGTCGATGAGCAATATATGCTTTGGAGCAAGGGCCTTCTGAATACAGAAGCTGAACCATGCCGGTTGTTTTTGCATTTAGCTTCAGACCACTTTCAATAAGAGCATCTGACATTTGATCGCTTAAGCGGTCTTGGAGTTGTCTAACGCGCAGCGCAAAAGCCGCATCGGTGTCAAGAAATTGTGTTTTACTCATAGGGTAACATTATACAACATATTGCACAATATGTTGTATAATGTTGGAATTGTCAACAGTCTCAATTCTAGTGTCTTAGTACTGTTGATTTAGAATGCTTCTATTCTTCACCTGTGTCTTGGTTAGAGGTCTGGTTTTCGATAAAAGCAGTAGTGATTTTATCAACAAGGTTTTTGAGTTCGCTCACGCTCTCGACGCTTTTATTTGCCATCGCAGAAACGACTATTCCTTGTTCTGGAAAAACAACGAATACAGAAAAACTGCCCACGGCCACACCATTGTGATGATAAGCAGACATCACCACGTCATCGCCTATTCCCCAATCGCTGACGCGCCAACCATGTGCGTATTGTTCTCCACCATTTTCTCGCCCCTCTTGAGGGATGTTGAGCAAAGCTGCGCGGGCATTCTCTGACAACAATCTGTCATCAAGCATAGCAGAGCCAAGTTTAACGAGGTCCGTTGGCGTTGAAACTATGCCCCCAGATGGCCACCTAATAGAATTGTCGACATGGAATGCAGGCTTATAACGTCCGTTTTGTGTATCGTAGAGCGTTACGAGATTAGATTTATGTTTTTCGAGTTGTGTATGCGCCATACCAAGTGGGGCAAAAACTTCGTCGTTCAAAACATCCTCAAATGAAGTATTGGTTACGCTCTCCGCAGCCAATCCCACAAGATTATACCCTAAGCTTGTATATTGAAATTGAGTACCAGGCTCGAACAGCAGTGCCGATTTTTCGATCACCTTAATCGAATCCCGTACCGAAGAAAAATGCCGCCTATTGCGATGTTCCCAGATTGGAAAACAAAAACAACTTCCATAATTTCGAATACCGCTACGTTGGCTCATTGCCTGGCCGAGCGTGACACGTTTCACGTCACCTTTAAGCGTTGTATCATACTCACCCATTGGCTTGTCAAAACCTATCATGCCCCTGTCATATAGACGCCCGATCGCGACTGCCGTTACGGCCTTCGATGTACTTCCAATCCTGAATTGATGTTTGAAGGTAATTTCCCTTTTTTCTTTAATATCAGCATAGCCGGTAGCCGCTCGCCAAATAAGTTGTCCATCAATTGCCACCGCAATAGAAATTGCCGGCGCATCTGACTGTTTAGCAGTTTCCTGGAAGCTAATTTCGGCGACGCCCGCTGCTTTTTCCCATTGCTCATCCCGGAGGTCAGTAATCAAAAGTGTTTTATTGTCTTGCTCAAGATCGGTCCAACCTGAATTATAAACAAAGACCGGTTCAAAGAATTTAAAAATTAAAACTGTTAAGGAAAGCAGAAACACTGCCGCTATTTTCCATTTGTGCATAACTATAATTCTCATGTTTTTTTTGATGTTAGGTCATACCGAGTGCGGGCTGCATCCATGTTATCCCAGAAGAAAAGCTCGCTCATGGCACAGTCAAATGCAGCTGAGAGTTTCATTGCCAGCTCAAGGGAGGGCAGATATTGCCTTGTTTCCAGTGCGACGATTGTTTGGCGCGTAACGCCTACACTTTGCGCAAGTTTAGCTTGGGTTATTTCACCGGCGTCAAACCGCAATCGCCGTAGATTATTGTTAATTGTTAGATTAGTCATTTCGGCATTTTCTCATCATATCCGTGGTTCACTGACGTACCGTAGGCAGATAGCCTCACGATAATTTGCACAAGGTAGGAAACTACCATCAGCGCAATTATGATATTGCCGATTATGAAATTGCTTAGCCATCTCATCGCTGATGGTGGCAAAAAACCAAAAATGAAGGAAAACACTGTAAGCAAGACGAGCAAAGCTATATATCCAGCCTTTATGCCGCAGGCTTCAATAATGGCGTCGCGTTCGTCCTTTATGCGGTAATCTTTACGAAACATAAGATATACGAGAAATAGAGCCACTAGCATCACCCAGGAATCGATTGCCAGAGTATTCCCTTGTCCAACATGAACGTCGATATCTGTATGCATAAGCGTTGCAGCCAAATGGCCAAGGATAAGGCCGGTACCAGCAGTTTGAACCCACAGTGTTTTTTCGGGTGCCCCCGGCTCAGTTTCGTTCTCAGTATGAAGTGTGTTCCATTTTCGTTTTACCAGCCCTGCCCAAGCAAGCAAACTTAGCCCACCGACCCAGCCGGTTGATAAGCCAGTATGGATTGCCAATAAGGCAAGTACGGCTCCCAGCGTTAAAACACCTGCTACAAATATGTAAATTTTCACTCATGACTCCGTAATGGTGATGTATACTACACCGGACATAATGTCGGTTATACCAGACATCAACCGTTAATCATAAGTTTCTTTGATGGACGTGTTAACAACGTTAGAACAAAAAAACATAATTTTGGCAAAAGCAATCAACCATGGAAGGCAATGCTGCAGCGTTCATTGCGAGGCATTGCAAAAGAAGCGGCTTCGCACTCAGAGGAAAATTCATGATCAGTAAATAATTGACAATGGACGTTACGGCACGACAAAGCATTCAAATATTATTCAGATACTCATGATTAAAAAAATTACCGAAATCAAGATAAAGACTAACGGGAGAAAAAAGGTTGCCATGCCCGGCCTGATGAGAAAACTCTTTTCTGGTTTAGAAGGATTGTAGAGCACTACCACCTGTTCTACGCCCAACCTCTTTATCCCTTTCATTTGCCAGTTTAACACAAACCGCAAATTTGTGGACATCATAACAAGGGTTGGCGATAGTCGGTTGCCTTCATAATCTTTCCCGGCGACACGATAACTGTACCGAACGTCGGCTGTATAATTATGTTCATCCGAACGCATCCCTAAGCCCAATGTGTCCAAGCCAGAATGTAACAAAACACCACTGGTTGTGGGCCAAAACCTGATCCGCATACAAGAAATAAGGCTGAACAGCCCCATGACTGCGAAATATATTGATGCAAGCAAAATAATAGCCTGCATATCACCAGCTAAAACCGTCTCAAAAAAAATGATTTCAAATTATCTAGCATCAATCAAACCTTTAGCTGCAAGGAAAAAAGCAAGCGTTAAACCAAACACAAATATCTAGTTAGGCATACGATTAAAAGTATGGCCGTTGCGATTCACGGCGCATAAAGCCAGTGTATGTTGCGTGCAATCTCCCAGTACTCTGGCATCCACACAAAAATCAACTAAGGCAGGCGGCCGTTCAACGGGCAAATTAGTAGCAGTGAGGTATGACATTTAAATATCAAGGCTCCCGTAGCAAAGAAAGTCAATATTTCACAAATTCAGTGACGGGGAACATGAAATGTTTTGTATTTGAAAAGCGAGTATCCAACCAGGGTTACCCACAAAAAATAACCAGCAAACCCTATTCTCTGTCCCCATCCCGGTAGCACCGCTCCTGTTGCCTGCCATACAGCCTGCCAGGCAATGTTTGCGACAAGAAACAATCCAAACCAGGGGCTCAGGCGACCAAGGGCATACATGCCAAATTGCTTTTGCAGAGTTGGACCAATCCAAAATAATGACAACATCCAAAAAAGCCCGGAAGCTGTAGCACCAAGCAAGTGCAAGGATGATGTTAAAGAAGACCTAGCGCCCAAATCTACCGGAAACAGACCTGCCATAGCCATCGCTAAGCCAGATAACGATAATAAGACAAATCCAGTTCGTGAGGTTCTCTTAGGCGTCAGTTTTAATATAGATACTGCAATACAGGTAACCAGAAGGCCGGGTATGACGAATCCAAACAAATTAAACCAGATTGCATAAGGGGCGCCGATAGCCCCAAGCTCACTAACAGCTTTGGTTCCATGTGTATATCCATCTGTGCGGATTGCAGCGAAACCGATAAGGCAAAACATATACATCACTGCGGCGGCAGGGCCAGCTAAAGCTAATCGTTGCCAACGAAAGTTAAGGGATGAGTCTTTTATCATGAGACAAAGCTTTCAATATCAATATAATTAGCATACGCTAACTAAATGAATAAATGCAACGAAAACCTTGCCAATCGCCTTTCTATAACTGCTATCGAATTAGTTACCTGGTTGCGATGGTCTGATCCAAGCCCAACGCTAAGTGCGGCACAAGCATCTACGCTCGCAATTATCGTTCATGTAAAAAGTATAAAGCCCTCAGATCTCGCAGAGCTTGAAAACGTAAAACGCCCGACGGTTTCTCGAACTATTAGTCAATTGAAAACATTGGGACTGATTGACCGTATTTCTGATCCAGAAGATGCGAGGAGTGTTTTACTTGTACCAACAAAGTTGGGTATCACTGTATTTTTAGAAGGGCAGCGCAGACGTATCAAACCTTTGGTTTTAGCTATTTCCAAACTCAGCAGATCTGACTCTGAAACACTCAAGCGAGCAAATAGAGTGTTAGAGACCATCATTCATCATGATTAGAGCTTATGATCACGCCAAGATAAACCCAAAGGTGCTACTCAAGTGTCGGTCTTCAAAATAACCCTTTTGTCTTTTTGCATTATCGTGAGTTTGTGTACATTTATCTGGTTCAGAGGCGGCCATTCCGACTTAGACAAGATAGCTTTTGCCAACCAGTCTTCAGACATTGTTTTGGAGTCAGAGCTTGTTGACGTAGGCGGCACAACACTTCATGTGGTTTTTGCGGGCCCCAGAGATGGTGAACCCGTTGTTCTTTTGCATGGATTTCCAGGGTTCTGGTACATCTGGCACGAACATATTGAGCGGCTGGCTAATATCGGAAAAGCCAGAGAAAACAGCAAACGATACTATTCCTTTCATATCACAACAGGACAGAGCCTATGACAAAAAACCATAGGATCGCAGCGGTTCTGTACTGGTTAAATGCCATTATTTTACTCGTGATTGGCTTAACCTTTGTTTTCGCATCAAGCTTTTTTCCATTTCATAGCGATGTCATACAAACCAACTGGAATGAACTGGACACGCCTTTTCAGACTTTGTATCTGGGTATGATGCGTACGGAAGGTGCTGGTTATTTGGCGTCAGCCGTTGCTATTGGTTTTCTGCTTGTCATTCCGTTTGAAAAAAAGTAGCTGTGGGCAGCTTGGGCTATCACCACCATTGGCATCACCGAGCACGTGCCGACATTTCTGGCGAACCTTCATGTTGCCCGTACAACGCAGGCGTCTCCCCCTTGGGAATTTGTTGTCGTATGTATTTTGAGCCTGCTGTTGGGCTTGATACTTGTCTTGACAAGTGAGCGCTCAAACGAAGAAAATCAGGACTAGGTGTGCTCTGTGCAGGTTCAGACGATACTCACTTTGCGCGAAACCAATGGTGCGGATTTTCGCCATTTTTCCAAACAGCCAACCATAAATAGGCAAAACTGAATAGCGCACCAAAGCCAATAGCACACAAACTGAATATAAAACCCAGCGCAATTGAGCGTTCACGCCAAAAAAACCAGCAGGACAAGAGTAGTGAATGCGCTAGAAGGTCTAAATTAAAATGAGCCTGCCAACTAGGATCCAGCATTGCACCAAAGAATGGTGTGATAAACGAACTTTCCTGCGCGCCAGAAACGAGAATCGTTTTTAACACCATAACGCACCACACTACTCCGACGAATGTCAGTACAAATTTTCTCATGCATCCATCCTTTTTCGTTTGTATATATCTTATCGAATGATCCGTGACGGCAATACACACCGAAATAGGCAATCTGCGCCAGTACTCGTATATCCGACCACCATGCCAACTCGAACCCTCCTGCTTCTGCGGCACCGGATACAGCTGCAATTACTGGTTTACTGAGATCCAGACGACTAGCGCCAGGTCTCAACCAGCCTAAGAACCCGGTCCATTAACCCAGAGCACAGCCACTCTCGTATTTTCGTCATTCTCGAAAGCTAAAAACGCATCGACCTGTGCGCCCGCATGTTCCGGGTCCATCGCATTACACTTTTCAGGACGATCCATGATTACTGCTGTAATGTGCCGCCTTTTTCAGTTCGAATCGGCATATAGTTTCCTCTTAGTCTTGTGAACGCTTGCTAATCCCAAGCAGGTTCAATCAACCCAGAAGTCTCTTGATATTTTCCTGCGCTGTTTGATGAGGTTGTCCTTGTCCTGATCTTTGTAACTGGTCCAACCCGGGTTCTGATCGGCGTCGGGTACCGGCTTGCTTCCATTGATTGCTGCCGTTAGCCCGGCACCCAATGCCTCAAATCCTTGCGCTGTATACAGATCCGCTTCGACATTCTTGTTAATCATGAATTTCAGTTGCCGAAGCCCCTGCTGGTTTTTGAGTTTGAGCAGTTTCACCAGACGTTCGGTTTCCAGCTTAAGCTCGTCCGCTTTAACCACACGATTAAAAAGACCAAGTTCGACTCCCCTGGCTGCGGGGTGTAATGCACCCAGAAGATTGATTTCTTTTGTCATACGACGGCCGATGAGCCGCGCCATGCGAGTCGTTCCACCCCAACCTGGCGTAATTCCCCAATCAACCTCGGGCATCCCCCATTTTGAACGATCAGTACAAATTACAAAATCACAAGCCATTGTGATTTCCAACCCGCCACCAACGCAAAACCCATCCACAGATGCAATGGTGATTTTATCGAGCTCTTCTAGCGTGTTAGCCATGTTCTGGTAGTAGCGAACGCGTCTGACTACCTGATTGGGGTTGCCCCAAATACCGGAAGACATTTCGGTAAGATCATCTCCCGCGCAGAAATTGTCGCCAGCGCCATCGATAACAACAAGCTTAATTTTCTCGTTATCTCTAATGTAGTCCAATGCTTCGGAGAGCTCTCGAGACAGGTCTACCGAGAGCGCGTTTATTACCTCTGGTCGATTAAGGGTGATGCGTGCTACCTCCCCGTCCTGTTTAAATATCAAGTCGTCAAATGATGCGAGCTCGGCAGTACTGCGATGAAATCCATGGGTAGTTTTGGAGATGGCAACCTCCTGTGAATGTAAGTCTCATTAAAAGACAAAATAGTCTCGTTAATAGACTTAGTCAATACTTTTATGGCTCTTACATCTTTTCAGCTATGGTAAAGGTATGAAATCGACAGAATTGAAAATACCCGTTGCAGGTGTATCGCCGTTGTTTGAGACCTTTGAGGCACTTGGGGACGGGTGGACATTTTTGATTTTGCGTGAGTCGTTTTTCGGCGCTCGCAGGTTCGAGCAATTTCGAACTAACACCGGGATTACCCGCTCTCGGTTGGCTGAAAGATTGGCAGCATTGGTGCGCAAAGATATCTTTCAGAAGCTCCAATACAACGCAAAGCCACCGCGCTACGAATATAGACTGAGTGAAGCCGGGCACGACATATATGGTATGACGCTGCTTATGAAGCGCTGGGGTGACGTATGGCGCGCAGATGAACCAAAACCCAGCCTGGATCTTGTGCACAAAACATGTGGGCGACACCTTGTCCCCAACTATGTTTGTCAGCACTGTAAGGTGAAAATTGTCTCTGGTGAGGTAGAGCTACGCAATCCAGCTCTTCCGGGATTAGCTAAACCAAATTTTGCGAAATTGCGGCGCTTGTCCCGCCAGACCTTCAGACAAGCTGGTCGAAACGACTCAGTCGCACGTACTCTGGAGGTAATTGGGGATCATTGGACAATGGCATTGATTAGCGAAACCACTATGTACGATACAAACACCTATGCAGAATTTATTGCCCGGCTGGGTATCTCCAAACAGACGCTGTCATCTCGATTGCGGCACTTGGTCGCCGAGGGGATTATCGAGCGCAAAGCGTATCAGGTCCGACCGGTTAGGCATGCCTACCTTCTTACTGAGGCAGGCAAAGATCTTCTCGATATATTCTGCGTTATGTTCAGCTGGGGTAGAAAATGGAGATGTCAACAGCTTGAGAATACATCAGGCTTGTTTCATAGAACCTGCGGAACTGAACTTACGGGCAGCGTAACCTGCGCGGCTTGTAATACTGGCATCCATAGCCATGATGTGGTGTATGAAAGACAATTGACATAATTGCTTCGAACGAACAACAAATTCACTTGTTAATTGGTGCGCAGCATCAAGAGATGGTGGCAATTTGTGCTGGAGAACTCCATATCAGTATGTGCCTAACATTTGGATATGGAATAGTTACATTTAAGCTCCTTTTCTGCCATTCTATTTCCCTGTTTTGCTGCTAGTTTAAACCATTCTCTAGCTGCGGCTTGATTCTTAGAAACACCTATCCCATTTTGGTAGGCCACACCAATATTATATTGTGCGTTAGCATCTCCCTGCTCAGCAGCTCTTGTATACCACTTAGCTGCCATAAATTTATCTTGCTTTACACCTTTGCCATACGCAATTAAATGCCCCACTTTATTTTGAGCATAAGTACCGCCTTGCAATGCTGCTTGCTCATAGAAATGAAATGACCGGTTTTTATCAATAGCAATATCATAGTCACCAGAACCGCTTCCATAGATGCGGCCTAAAAATAGTTGAGCAGAAATATTATTTTGATCAGATGCTTTGTTTAGTAACTGAAATTATTTTTCTTTGCTTATACCCACACCCATTCCCTTAAGGTATAAGTTTGCCAACAAGTACTGTGCTTCGGGAAGTTATTGATCTGATGCCTGCTTAACCAGCTTAAACCCGTGCTCAACACTATTTGCAACACCCTCCCCTTTAAGATATTTCATGCCTAGCTCATACTGACTCATTGCCTCTTCTTTACTAGCCCCCATTGCAGATGAAAACAAAGCTAGAGAAAAAACCAATAGTGTTAATTTGGTATAATTTTTTATCATAGAAAGAATATCCGTATAAATGTAGTGGCATAGCCACTCTAACTCTCTGTTCTGCTGTACTTGTAAGGTAATATTTATGCGATTTTCGAATTTTCAGTTCACCCGGCTCAAGTTCATACTAATGTGGCTTACCAAGCCGATATTGGACATTACAATACAATCCAGAAATCCTGTACCAGAGTTAGCACGAATTACAATGCTTCTCACCAATCCATATCCCAAGGAATAGTGACTGGTTTTCAGTGCAGATGTATACGGGCTCCCAATGTTGAGTAACGGGACTTGTGCGATCAAATATCACAAAACCAACCGGTATAATTTCCTTGTTCATAAGATCGTCGCAATGAGTTTGGCGCTAGTTCGGTTTAATAAAGCTGGAATAAGTTCATCAAATTTTACGAGCTTTGTGTCCACCTCCATTGGCTTTATAAGCCCAGAAGCGATGAGCTCGATGCCAGTTTTGTGATTGTGCGCTCCGTTAACACGACCTGTATGAAAATTGATACCTCTCATGTACATCTCTCTCAGTGGTAGTGCGACATCCTTTGAAAATATGCTGGTAAGAGTGCAATGACCTCCAGCTCGGGTGGATCGAATAGCTGCATGCAGGGCTAGAGGGCTTTGAACCGCACAAATGGTTACGTCGCAAAGTCTGAATCTTGATGGCCACTGTTCAACAAGTTTAACTTCCGCTCCTAATCGTTTTGCATTGTCCGCTGCGCTTTTGTCTTTCGTGACAAAAGTTACCTTCCCGGCACCCAGAGATAATGCGAGGGGGATGATATACAGTGGAATACTGTCGTAATTTCCAAAAATCAAAACCTCTGAAGTTTTGTCACTATTGATTAAATTTGCAACGCATCGATATGCATCCAGAATATTGTCACTGCTACTACAAAACCACCAGGGGGGTAGATGACCTGGAATTCCAATTAGCATATTGTCAGCAAAAGGAATGCGCACTTGCTCGGCAAATGCACCACCCCAGTCACCAGAAATCTCGCCGACGCCAAACATGGAAGTAGCTGGAACCTTGCGACAAGCTGAAGAATGTCCGCCTTCGCAAGGTCGGCAAGTGCCGCAGCTTGGTTGAAAAGCAATGGAAACGCGATCGCATAACTGAAACTTGTTAACTTCGGAACCTAGACCAATGACTTCTCCAATGAACTCATGACCTAAAATAAAGGCACCTTTAAAGGGTGTACGACCACTAACTATCTCCCAGTCTAAATCACAAGTTGCCACAGCTAAGGGTTTTACGATGACGTCAGTATTAGCCTCTATATTAGGCGCATCTGTTTCAAGCCATTGGAGTTTTCCTGGACCTTTATAGTAAAGTGCTTTCATATATTGCATGACCTGCTGAATTTAGTGTGATCTTGCCGGGCCTAAATGCTATGTTCAAAAGGATATTATCTGCCAAGGGGTGTAAAATATTCACTTGTTGGAATAAACTGACGACCAACTACTTCTGGGAGTGATCTTGTCTGTGTCGGAGCGTATACCACCTATGACATGGATACGGGCTTTTTTTGAAACTGCCAGACAACAGACTTTTAAGGCGGCGGCTGCCGCACTCCATGTATCTCCATCAACCATAAGTCATGAAGTTCGTAGCCTGGAGAATTTTCTCTCGATACTGCTTTTTGACAGAAGCAAAAGAAAAATTCGTTTAACTGACGAAGGGCAGCAATTGTATAGCTCACTTCAACCGGTTTTTGCTCAACTTGATGTGGCATTCAATCAATTCCAAAATGTACCAAACTCTTCTCTTCGCTTGGGCGTATTAGCTTTTGTCTCAAGTGAATTCCTATTGCCAAGAATGCAGAATATAGAAAAAGTGTTAGATGAAATATCTCTTGAGTTGTCGCCAAACAATCAACTGGAAAGTTTAAATAGTGTCAAACCAGATGATCGTTTAGATGCAGTGATTCGCTATTCCGCTTCACCCTCTCCAGGTTATGAGAATATTGAACTGACGAAAATTAAGCTGGCATTGGTTGAGTGCATGACGGGCAGTACTAGCGTGAAAATTCAGAAGGGAGATAGTCCCCCGAAGCAAAAACGAATTGTTGTAGATGGACCGTTTAACGGCTGGAAGCGTTTTCAGGATGCAGGTTTGTTAAATCGTGATTGCTTTCTAAGTGAAGTCAAGGTGGATACATATATATCGGCTTTGCGTGCAGTGCAACATGGTCTCGGTGTGGGTATTGCGGTACTGCCTTTATCAGGGTCTTGGATGGATGAAAATCGAATCAAGTTTTACGACCAGAAGGCCATTGTAATAGCGGAACGATATTGGTTAGTGTACCGAAGAGAGTCTCCTCATGCTGCCAAACTAGTCTTGCTGGGTAATTGGCTGTCCAAGGAATTCGCCGTCGCTACTGCTTAGCTAAGCTAAGCTAAGCACATGGTAGAAAGTACTTGGGCAAGTCTTTATAAACTTGAAAAAATGCCCTTAACAAGAATATTGGCCTAACAATTTGATCTCAGAATTATTAACCGCCCGGTAACCCCCGGATGCTTACGAATACGGATTATGGACTACCTACTGCGCGTCGATTTATCCAGCGGTTTGGAGTTTTATGTTAGCGCTCAGGAGCTGTGGACTGGGTTCTGTACTAACGACACTGCAACTCCATCGAGAGAAAGAGATCGGCGCACTACTGAACATCCCGGATACCTACAAGTAGATGACAATGGTACCTGTAGGTTACATCACAGGCCACCCGCCAAAACGCGCGAAAAGGGCACCTGTCGAGAACGTCGTTTCCTGGGATCAGTGGGATGGTAATCCCCCTGGAAACGGTTGATATCAAAATTAAAGGCTCGCCAAATGCTGGCATTTTAGGCGGTGCATACCAGGCTTTTTCATCTGGAATTATCGTCTGCAGGCACTTAACATGGCATCAACTTTCAGACTACGTTCATTATCGTCACTTAACTACAATAATTTTGTCTTGAGTGTGACCTGGCGGGCCGTCCTTGCGCCAGCGCCACCCACCTTTTTTTATGAGCTGTATACTAAGATTGTTACGACGAAACAAATCTTCCAGATATTCTATTCGGTAAGCTATTGCAAGTTCATGCGATTCTGAATTAGCTGCCAGGTATTGCCCACAATCATGGGTAAATAGTTCTCTGCTCTTTTTTTGTCTTATGCCTTCGGCAGAATCTTCATCAAAAATGAAAAATGTTATTAGACAGCGGCCTTTCGGCTTAAGAACTCGATGAATTTCGCTAGTATAATTTTCTACATCACTGGTTTTCATATGAGTAAAAACTGAAGTCAGAAAGATCAGATCAAAAGTATTGTCCGCGTAAGGAAAACTATATTTATCAGCATATTCGTTTCCATTCGGATTGTAATGTGCGTTATGAACATCTGCTAATTCAAAGTTAACATTCGGAAAATGTGGCTTAATTTTTTCAAGGCACCAATTAATTCCTGCAGGAACAATATCTATTCCATAGTAACTTCCTTTCCGCAAATACAATGCTAATGGCACGGTAAGTCTTCCGCTACCACACCCTACATCAAGCACCTTCCAATCACGCTGAAGTCCACACAACGAGATAAACTGCTTTAGGTAATAGATACCGATGAGACGGTAATTGTCTCTATCTTTCCCACCAACAAAAATATCTTCTGTTGCCGGGATAAATTTATCTTGATAATTTTGCCCCCACAACATATTCGACCGGAGCTTATCAAATAATTTCTTCAACATAATATTTTCCTTATTGGGTACACCCCTACTCACTAGTCAGTTGTCTCTTCCAACGATTTAGCGATGTGTGCTTCGCCTTTTTATTCAGGGCAGCTAGGCGCTCCAATTATCGAACAGCATTCTAACTTGCTTGTAGGTTAACTCGGCCATAGCTTCTACGGAGCCGATCTGACCCCTCGCAAAGCATATGTAGTTGTAATCAATCAGTGTATGGATAATCCGTGCCGCATCTTTTGTATTTACGTTTCGTTCAAGTAACCCACGCCCTTGAAACTGGTCAAGCAGGGTTTCAATTAGTTTCTCAAATTTAGCGAGCGCAGACCGCATGTACTTATGCCCTACATCATCCTGGTTGTGCCACATCTCATCCATAAAATAACGCACGAGGCTCGCCCCTGCCTTGACCATTGGCAGGTTAAAAGGTGCTTCCAGTATGGCTATCACAGCATCAACCGGCTTCTCAGGCGGGTCAGCCAGAACTTTGTCGGCCGCTACAAGCATCTCTTCCATGTCATTGCGCGTAAGCTCCACCACCAATGCACCTTTGGTGCCATAATATTTGTAAACTGTCGCCACACCCACTTCTGCACGATCAGCTATCAAGTTCATGGTTGTTCTGTCATATCCCTCGCTCAGCAGCAATGCGCGGGCCGCATTAAGAATAGCCAGATGCTTTTTTGCCTTGTTGCGCTCACGCAATGACGTCGGGGCCTGCGCGCGTTCTTCTATAGATTTATGTAACTGCATTACTTCCATTTCAATCTCTCATCTTTTGACACGCATCCAAACCGTTCCGTCTCAATAGTTCTCTTATGTATGCATCAAGATTCACCGCCATAATACCGAAGATGTACCGATGAGTGAAGATCGTGAGCGCTTACGTAATATGTTGCTCAATCAATTGGACCACATCGTCGGGTGCTTCCATCGATAACACGTGTCCGCGACCCGAAAGCACATGGTGCTTTGTGCCCAGTGCTGCCGCGACTGCCCGGCCAGATTCAACCGGGCAGGTCATATCCAGTTCACCGGTGACAACAAGCGCCGGCACGGTGACTGCTGTTGCAAAAGCTGTGGTGTCAGAAGACACTGCCGACAGGATAACGGCTATAACTGTGTCCAGGTCACGACCGACACTTGCAGCTTCAATCGCTCGATCAATCAGCACCTGGTCTGTACCTGGGACAAAGCTGCCAAGAGGGAGGAATGCGGTAAAAAATTCACGCACCCCCGCCGAGCGGAGAGCGGCCATTGCATCACCAATATTCAAGGCATCGATGGTAAGGGCGCCTCCAAAGGAAGCAACAGTAAGCACTTTGTCTGACGATTTCACCGCAAGTACACTTGCCACGCTACCTCCGAATGAGGTTCCCACAACATGGGACTTCCCGATGCCGAGTGAGTCGAGCACAGCCAGTGCGTCCTCTGCATAGGCATCGGCCGTGAACGGACCAGACTTGTCAGAGGCTCCATGGCCGCGTAAATCGAAGCTGATAACTCGACGTGTGTAAGCCAATCTCTCAGCTACATCACTCCACACATCACGTGACATATTGATTCCATGTATAAGCAAAACCGGTTCGCCTGTTCCACCGCCAGCGGGCGCTGTATCGAGTACCGATATGACACCAGCTGGCCCGGCAATCTCTAAAACCTCACCCATGATTACTTACCACCCATAACTCCGGGTACATAGTTTGAGCAATGGAAATGGATCATCTTCCATTCGCCGCCCATGCGCTGCCATACCTCGGTATCCCGGGCTTCCTGTACAAACTTGCCGAGCGCGCCAAAGTCTGCTGCGAAATCTAGGATATATGTAACAAGTGCCATGCCGCCTACAACCGTGACTTCGTCATCACGAGACGCACACTTTGCCTCACCACCTGGCATTGTCGCGGCCAACATTTTCCATAGATCAACTATGTGCTCCTGGCCATGGTAATTACTCTGATTCAAGTTGTACCACACCAGAGTTGCCCCTGGCGCTACGTGTGCCTCCAGAAACAGGTGGTCGCCGGTCTTGTTTGCTTCTACAAAACCTCTGTGCAACTCCCAAATTTTGATTTCGTCAGCGGTTTTTGTTTGTTCAGTCATTGGATTATTCCTTTTTGGTCGGGATAGAGCGGGTTCATGCATAATCCGCAGTATGTTGGAAGTTTGACATTACGTTTTTATATCCCGTGCGCTTTTGAGAGCTGTTTGATGATCCCAGGCTGCGCCTCAGGCGGGTTGATTATCATTAGTGCCAATTCATCAATGCCTGTGTCGGCATAGGCTGCCAACCGGTCAGCTAACATTGATGGTGTCGCGACAAATGCGATTTGGTCGACTTTCTCTGGTGTCCACAATTTCATAACGCCGAGCGGACCCTGCGCTTGCTCAACGCGAAGAAGTTCATCGCGCTCTACCACTCCTCGGGCAAGAACCGCTGCAGTATTCTGTGGAAACGACGACATCATTGGGCCGACAGGTGCTCGAATCGTGTCAAGATCATCACCGATGACGGTTAATGCAAGTGCAGTAATTCTAAAGCTGCTGCGATCACGACCGGCTGCAGCCAGCTCTCGTTCGACATCCTTCACCACATCTCGAATATACTCAGCTGATGCTCCGATGCTTATCGACAAACCATCACCAATCCTGGCAGCCATCTGTACCATTTTTGGACGAATGGCCATCACGTCGATTGCGGGTACCGGTCCAAGTGGCGACAGGCGAAAACCATTGAAACTAAAGTCGGGATAGATCACTTTCATGTCGCGCCCTTGCATCGTCTCTCGCAAGCTGTTGACGAAACTGGTCGTGGAAGCCACCGGTTTAGAAATTTTTCGACCAAGTTTGGCTACGAGACTTGCGTCACCAAGACCAACCTGGCAGCGAATGCGCCCCGGAGCCAACTCAGATAGCGACATTAACTCCATCGCCATTAGGCCAGGATGACGACCTGCAGTACTGAGTCCTACAAGACCAATATCGATTCGTTTGGTTTTACTAAGGTAAACCGCACTTGGAACAACCGCGTCATGAAACCCAAGGTGCTCCGCGGACCATACCCCGTCAAAACCATATTCTTCCGCTGCCATAACAACCGGCAATGTTTCTGCCAAGCCTCCAAAACCACTAAAAGCTACACTCAAGCGCATCCAAAACCCTCCTTTCGATGATCCCAATTTGTTTGGGGTGAGATATTCCCTAGATTGATCACTTTGCCGACCATCGTTGAGCAAGGTGTTGTCAGTAAAAAACCGGGTTTTGTTTTACTTGCGCCTGTTGTTACCTGACAAATTGACAATTTTCACGCACAGTACTCCGTTTTTGACAGTTCGCTGTCTATTGATAGACCAATACTGATATGGATACGCCATAAATCTATATTATGATAGTAGTATTACAATAACATATCTTTTAATCGTCTAGAGAAATAGCACTACTTATTTGTCAAGTCAGATTCTCAATAGGACAAAACATACGAATGACTCACTCAGAACCAATAGACGAAACAGTCGATGCTGTTGAAGAAATCTGAAAATTCTTTGGCTGACGAAAAGAAGGAGTGCGTTTGAAGCAACTGATAGTTACTGGGGCTTTACCAAGACGCGTACAGTGGTCGAAATAACTCGACCACTGTACTGTAAAACGCCTGTCGGACTAAGGTGCTACTTATTTACGATAGGCCAGCGTCAAACCGTAGGTTCTTGGCAAACCCCAAAAATGCTGATTAAAAAAGTTGGCAGTGGGAGTGAGCCCGCTTGTATATTCCTTATCCGCACAGTTTTTACACCAAGCCTGAACTCTCCAACGATCATCTCCACTTGTCCAGCCAATGCTGGCATCCAGCAACCAGAAGTCACCGGTTTTACCATTAGGGTGATTCGTGACACCATCGGAAAAGTATGCACTTTCATAGCTACCTGAAGCGCGCGTAAACAAGCCACCAATTGAGGTATTCCACTCGTACATGGCGGATAAGTATAGTGAGGTGTCTGGCGCTCGGGACAGCTTGAGGTCGGTTCGATCGCGATCCACCAGAAAAGTACCATTGGGTAACAGTACGACCTTGCCACCGCAATCGGACGTTGGATTGGTCTCTGCAGACGGACCATCCAAGTCTGCACAAAACTTATCATATTTCGTATCCAGCAAACCCAGGGAACCCTGCAACGTTAGTCCATCCACTGGCACCGCGATAATCTCAAGCTCGAAGCCCTTGTGGGTGGATTCACCGATGTTTTGGTTTGCCGTCTCCTGTCCAGTAGGGTTTGAGGGATTGGGAATAAACACACCAAACTGCAGATTTTTGTATGTAGTATGAAAAATGGTTGCGTTGACGCGCAAGCGCCCATCCATCAATTCACTTTTGATACCCAATTCATAGGAATCTGACGTTTCATCATCAGTCGGCCCAACAGTAAAGTCAGATGCTGCCCGAGCACCAAATTCGCCTGCTTTGAAGCCTTGCGCAAAGGTCAAAAAGCCCATTACATCGTCGCTGAAGTGGTAGTCTAAACCGAATTTAAAAGTAGTATTATTGCTGTCGAGTTCACCTACTACAGGCTTTGGCAATGCAGCTAGATCACTAATACTGGGTACTGAACTTGCGTCGGCACCGGTAATCTGTGTTCCGAACAAGGCACCTGGGTTGCGCTGAAAACTTTTTTCCTCGTCCGTGTAACGTACTCCAAAAGTTAGATTCAAGTCATCACTAACTGCATATATCGCTTGGCCAAAGACGGCCCGGCTTTCACTTTTCTGGTGTGCATAGTCTGCAGAAGATGGATTGCCCAAGGTGGGGAAAGATTGTACAAGTTCGTGTTCCTGCTCGAAGTAAAACAAACCTAGCACGAATTCGAGATCTCCCAGAAAACCACCCCTACTGGAAAAATCTGATTGAAGTCTAAATTCCTGGGAAAACTGATCGTGTTCCTGATCACGAAAAGTTGGAAAAAATGGCAGCTCGGTCTGGTCAAAATCACTTGCAATAAAACCTTCAGTGTCTACCCACCCTGTAACCGAAGTTATCGTATAATCGCCAACTTCCCAATTGATAATTCCTGTCAGACTATTCTGATCAGTATTGTGAAACTCCAGCGCATCTCGCCCGACCGTAAAAGCACCGTCATCAGGTTCGCCTGTGTAAAAGAAGGGAGGTCCTGCAAAAATAAATGAGATGAGTTGATTGGGATCGGATTCTGAATCTCCGCCTGGTGCATCGCTGCGTTCTTTGAGCCAGGTTCCAATCAGTGTGGCCTCAATGCTTTCCGTCGGTGTCCACACCAGGGTGGCACGGACTGTTTTAATGTCTTCACCATTTAGATCCTCTCCATTTACCCGGTTTGTGAAGTGCCCATCATAGTTTTGCCAGAGTACAGACACTCTTCCTGAGAGTTTGTCTTCAACAATGGGAAACTGTAAAGCACCGCGAAAATCAGCGCGGCCATAATTCCCACCTGTAAGTTCTGCTTTGTAGTCAAGTGATCCGTCCGGCCGAATGGTATTCACAGACAGAGCGCCTGCCAGCGAATTTTTACCAAAAGTTGTGCCCTGTGGGCCGCGTAATACTTCAACGGTATCGACATCGAAAAAGTCAATCAGGGTTGCGATAGGACGTGAAGTAAAAACTCCATTAATCGAGATTCCCGTACGCATTTCGTTGGTTGACTCGATGTTTTGCTGACCCATCCCACGAATATGGATCGCTGCGGAATTTGGGAATGTGACCACGGGTTGAATGTGCACGTTAGGAGTTGAGGGCCCTACATCGCGCAAATCCTGCGCTGTAATATGTTCCAGCATTTCGTTACTGAATGCAGTCACTGCTGTTGGGGATTCCTGAGCAGTTTCCTTACGGTAACGTGCAGTTACTATGACCTCTTCAATGGGCCTAACAGACTCTTCTTCCGCCCAGCTCACTTGTGGAAGAGCGAATATTGCGAACAACCCTAGCGCAAATGTTATTGCTGAATATGTTACATTACCTTTCATATAATCCTATCTCCTGATCCTTGATTGAATAGGTACACTCTCAATTTGCCTCGACGATAACGTTGGGATATTTTTGGCAAGGCCTATACTGTATTCCCGGGTTTATGTTTTACATCGCGCTCATCCAACACCCTGGTCCAGGCAGCAAACTCGAGTAGAATGCCATCAGGATCTTTAAAATAGATCGAACGAACAAAAGTGGAATCAGTAATTGTTGGGCTTGCCTGGGTTTCTGAATCATCATGATTGAAGACAGAAGTCACATCAACGCCTACCTCTTTCAGCATTTTTTGATACCCATCAATTTTTTCACTGGGCACATCAAACGCGACATGGTTCATACTCGCATGCGCTGAAGTAATATCACCCTGCCCCACCAATGCTGCAGCGTGAGTTAAACCAGGCTGACTTGTTGGAGCATTAGGAAACCAGAAAAATGCCAGGGAGTCACCATTTCCAATGTCGAAGAAAAAATGCTGGCCCATACCTTGTGGCAGATCAATGGTTTTGGTCAATGGCATACCCAGAACTCCGCAATAGAAATCCACGGTCTTCTTCATATCACTGCAAACCAGTGCCAAATGGTTGATACCGCGAATGTCGAATTTTTCGTTTATCGCCATTATTTTCTCCAAGATATTCTTAGAACCCACAGGTACATACACTTAGCTAGCTAACCATATAATAGACAATATCCTTGACTACACCCCCTGTTGTCAATAGCCTTTTGAAATCTGCTGCAATCCGGAAGGACACATAAATGCCGAGATTGAGAGAAATTTCAAAGCAAGGCGCACCAAAAAACGTATTAAAATATTACCAGGCTCTATTTGGAGATCGCGGGACCAGGTTCTGCTACAGGAACTCCAGGTAACTGGTGGAGCGTGTTGATCCTGCAAGGTGATCGAGCATCCGACGCATTGTTCGAGGAACTACATAATCATCTTAGCGATAAAGAAATACTGAAACTAACGTATCATACTATGGGTTATAATCTACATGCAGTCTGCGGCAAAGCAGCTGTAAGAGGGTGCCGACTAGGCTGATTCCGTGCATGGAAGAATAAATATACAGTGAATTTTTCACAGAAACCTGATAACCAAATTACCACTCAAACCGATATTGATAAATCGTATCAGTTTTTGATGGGCTCGCTTGTGCGTGCATCGTTCTGGCTTGATGACGGCCTGCAAGCATATCTACTTTGCCATACCGGCGTCTCCGTTCCGCGGGTTCAATCCATGATGATGGTTTGCATCGCAGATGGTATTGACCGCCCACTGGATCTTGCAAAACGCATGCATGTTAGCAAGCAGGCAATTCAGCAGAGCTTAAAAGAACTGGTTGCCAAGGATCTTATCTTACTGGAAACCGACCCGAATGATGGTCGGCAGAAACTGATTAAATACACGCAGCATGGGCGAAAAGTTACGGAAGTCGCTAAGGAAGGTGCACTTAAACTGGAAGCCGAACTGGCGCTCAGGATTGGTGCAAAGCAAGTGGCAGCCATACGTGAAGCCTTAGCTCTCGATTGGGGTCCAAGGATATTGGAGGGGCTTTAAACCGGGCTAACAGATACCATTAGTATTCGATTGGACGTGCAGGTCGAGATACTTAGTCAAGATCATCCAGGGCCCAAACGGCTGCGAAGTCCACGAGATTATTGAGATCTTCGAGGTCAGCTGCCTCACCAAGTTCCACACCCTGCTCTACAAGGGATGCCACCGCCGCCCGCATACCAGCCACCGCAGCACCAAGTAGATAAACAGGATGAATTACGACCTGATATCCCAGTTTTTCCAGCTCACGATCAGACATTAACGGCGTTTTGCCTCCCTTAACCATGTTGGCTAGTTTTGGAGTGCGTGGAAATCGTTCGGCGACCCATCGCATTTCATCAGCAGATTCCGGGGATTCGAGAAACAGGATATCCGCACCCGCATCTATGTAAGCAGCAGAACGTCGCATTGCTTCGTCCAGGCCATGTTCGGTTCTCGCGTCGGTTCTCGCGACAATAAGAAAGTCACTGGAATACCTTGAATCAACCGCAATTTTAATTTTTCTTACCATATCTTCGACCGGAATAACCCTGCGGTTTTTTGTGTGCCCACATCGTTTCGGATACACCTGGTCTTCCAGCTGGATTGCACTTGCACCAGCGGATTCGTAACCCTGTACCGCCTGCCGGACGTTCGCCAGGCCACCAAAACCAGTATCACTGTCTGCTATCAACGGTAGGCTCGTGACATCACAGATGGCGCGTACCCTGTCCACCATCTCGCGATAGGAAATCAGTCCCGCATCTGGCTTTCCAAGCAGGCTGGCACTCACGCCGTAACCGCTCATGTAGAGGGTACGTGCTCCACAGGTTTCCGCTACCAGGGCTGACAGGGGGTCGAAAACCCCGGGCGCGCAGATAATTTGCCCGTCTTTCAGCAACTTTTTAAGGCTCATTGCGGTTTTCCTGGCTGAATTAAAGTTATGTCAATGTTATTGACTATATTTATATCTAGCAAGTAGTATACCTGCTGCCATTAACTATCAGGAGGACTAGCATGAAAGCACCTGCATTTGAATTTTGCGGTACTTTCCCGATGGTATTATGTTCGAGTTTTGTGCAACCCTGTCTGCAGGAGTACCGATCGCCGACCTTCCGGTTAATGCCGCGGGAATCAAAGCCAACTGTCAACCAATTACAGGGGCTTAACGAACCTCGATCTGCCATCCAGGGGAGCTAGATAAAACTATGGAATTTGTCGTCGTCGTTACATTTAATACCACGCTTGATATCCACAGTGAAGTTTATCAGCTGCTGGATGAATACATAGATAGCTTTCTTCGGCATCAGCCAGGGTTTATCGATAGTCGTCTAAACGAAAGTGAAGACGGTGAGGGGTTTCTGCATTTTGCGCGTTGGCAAAAAGAGTCTGATTTCAGAACCTTTGCTGACAAAGCAAAAGATCATCCACTGCTTCCTGCGATACGCAAGCTAGACGCCAGTGCTGCTTTTTACCACACCGCAAAACATTACGTTCCGCAAAACTAAACAGAACAGTTTTACGAATGGTAAGAGAGGAATCAGGATAATGGCTTCTATGCAAACAGATTCGCTGGAGATAGCTGCGCGCTTTTTTGATGCAATCGAAGCTGGAGATATTGAGACAGTTCGCAATATCTATCATCCCGATGTCGTCATCTGGCATAACTACGACGGCGTAGACAGAAAGGAAACGGGAGACAGCCGCGATTATAATCTCAAAATCCTTGCGGGATTACCAAAGCGTATTGCCGGGGCACACTACGATGTTTGGTATCGGGAATCGACTGATACTGGCTTTGTTCAGCAGCATGTATTGCGCGGCACTATGCCAAACGGAGAGCCTATAGAAATACCTGCATGTATCATATGCAGGGTAGAGAAGGGTCGGATTACGCGGCTCGATGAGTACTTTGATCCCGCCATTCGAGATCGTCTGTACAAGGCGAAATCAGAAGTAGATAATCGTTGAAGATTATTCCCTGATGAGGGTTACACCGGGGCGATTGCTATTTCCCGGGTTCTGGTAACCAGCGCATTGCAATAATGGCTGGGACAAAAGCCAATCCAAACATTGTAAAAGCAGTATCGTATGAGCCAGTCATGTCATAGATCCAACCTGCAATGAACGGGCCGATTGAGCCAAAGCTGATACTTAACATCGCAAGCCCCATGACACGACCGAACGATACTACTCCAAACCGGGTACCAAAAATCAATCCCAACAGCGGCAATATGCCGCCCCCTGCCAGCCCGACACAGATAACACCGGCAGCCAAAAGACCAAAGCCTGGATGGTTCTGTATTAACACTGTGGCCATCATCATAAAACACGCGGCAACCCAGTAAAGTTTTCTGTGATCCAGTCGATCCCCAAGACCGCCAAAGAAAAACTTGCCGAGAATCATACAAACAGACACCAGCGCAAGTAATGTTCCAGTTGTCTCGGTATCAAATCCGAGATCTTTGGCGTAAGCACCCAGATTGAAGATTATCGCGCCGAAGGAGATATTCAAAGGCAAAAGACACAGCAACGGGATCCAGAACATTCGGGTTGAAAGGATTTCCGAGGTGGTCCAGGACCGCCCATCAATGGCATTGTTATTGGTGCTCACGAGGGCGGGCGGGGATCGCCTTAGGATTAACCAGGTTGCGGGTCCAACCAGGACAACGCTAGTGACTGCAAGGCCAAACATTACGTCGCGCCATCCCGGATCTACCAGCCAACCAACCACAAAAAGCGGAAACAGGATACCACCAAGATTGGTTCCTGTTGCAGACAGTCCAATGGCCAGACCCCGATTATTGGTAAACCATCTGGTGATCAGTATTTGCGATGCCAGAGTGCTCATTAACGTCACGGAAAAAGGCATCAGTGTCGAATACAGTACCTGAACCTGCCACAACGCCGTAGCGCGCGAGGCGAGAAACAGCCCAACGCACAACAAAAGCATGCCAAAAAGGATGATAGAACGGATAGGATAACGATCCATTGCCCGACCTGCAAAGGGGCTAAATACCCCAGAAGCGACCTGAAAAAGTGAAATCGTTAGCATGACTTCCCCACGGGAAACATCAAATTCATCCAGCCATGAGACGGCAAATAGCGGGAAACAATAAACCAGTATCCCTAAACAAACGGCCTGAATGATTAATGTGTACCCAACGATAACCCATCGATAACTGGAATCAGTCAATTTTGTTCCTCAATTAGAAAGAGGCTTGAGTTTAGAATGAAATTTGCCTGATAAGCAAAGAACCAAATACTGCAGCAATAGCTGATCCCACTTTCAACTTCTGGACAAATGGAAATGTTTAGGCAAAACTTTCTGTCCAAATCTATTCGGAAACCTGAATTCAGATGTCAGCACCAGACGAGCAAAACTCACTACCGCTAATGTTTCTTCTTCTGCGAACGTACAACTGGTTTGACAAAGCATTGCAAAGTGCCTTTGCTGAAGCAGGCTGGCCGTCTTTAACTGGTCTTCAGTCTATGGTCATGGTCAATATTGCAGCAGGAGTTACCCGCCCCTCAAACATAGCCAAAAATATGGGGGTCTCGCCACAGAATATGAACCATCTCCTGCAGGAACTAAAGCGTAAAGATCTGATTACACTTGTTTCAGATTCGGCAGATTTGCGAGCAAAACATGTCATCTACACCGAAAGGGCCCGCGATATGCGGATAATCGCAAAAAAAATGATGATGAAACAGGAGCAGATTATTATTGATGAGGTTGGAGAGAAAGCCTATCAAGATTTTCTATTTGTTTTTGACAAAATCGAGCATTTTGAAGATCAGTCGACAGGAAGCGCTAAGAGCAACCGCTGACAGCCGAATAAAATCATCTAAAGCCCATACCGATATCAGAAAGCCTAGTATATTCACTTCATTAGCATTACATACCGAAATCTAGTAAATGTTCGGTGTATCTAAAACTCAAAGCTTCCGCGAATTTTGACATTTAGTAAAGTATCTTTTACTATATTCTCAGTTGCGGAAGTAGCCGTAATTTTATAAATCAAGAACTCTAAACAGGCTTTCTTATGGGTAAACCAATACTTCAGATCGCACTAATTACGATAATCTGTGCCAATGCATTACTTTCCATGGCACAAACCGAAGAGAATAATAGTGCGCTGGCACTTGAAGAGATAATTGTCACAGCACAGAAACGCGCCGAAGATATGCAATCGATACCTATTTCTGTAACTGCCTTTAACGGCGCGTTTTTAAGAGAAAATTCCATTACCCACCTGTCAGAAATCGCACGACGCACACCCAGCTTTGTATGGGCAGAGAGCAGCGGGGCCGCACCTTATCTTTTTATTCGAGGTATCGGCACAGAAGGTCCATCGACATACGCCGGTGGTGACCCATCAGTGACGGTTATGATCGATAATGTTTATATCGGGCGCATTGGCGGCTCCAGTTTCGATCTTTATGACCTGGAGCGCGTAGAAGTGCTACGTGGGCCACAGGGTACAATTTTCGGTAAGAATGCCGTAGGTGGGCTGGTTCACCTCATATCAAAAAAGCCCAGCCAGGAACCCACTGCAAGTGTCTCTGCTACTGTAGGAAACTTTAACCGAATGGACTTAAAGGGTCTGGTTAGTGGCCCACTTAGTGATTCTGTTTCCGCCAAGCTCGCACTCAGCGCACTCAACCGAGATGGTTTTGTGAAAAACGAGGAAACAGGGAATGATCTGGGAGACGAAGGCAGTACCAGCATCCGTGGAGCGCTTCTCTATCAACCCGATGAGCAACTGGATATTCTGATTTCACTGGACGGATCTCGCGAAAGAGAATCTGGCTCTCCACGTGACATTGTCGAGACCGGTACTTTTAATGGAGGCATTCATGCCATTACCAACCCGGATCCACGTATCGTAAATGCACCAAAAGACCCCTTCTTTGATCGAGATATGTTTGGTAGCAGCATAGAAATCAATTACCAGATGCACGCCGGTACGTTCACATCTATCACCGCATACCGCAATTCCGACTCCGCATGGGAAATTCCCTTCTTTGGAAATCCAGTGACACCTACAACAATAGAATCCACGTCGACGAACACCGAAGATTTCTGGCAGTTCAGTCAAGAACTGCGCTTTGCTTCAACAAACGAATCGGAAAACCTCGATTGGATTGTTGGGGCTTACTACTTCAAGTCCGATACAGATCGCAACACGAAGCTTACCCAGGAGTTTGCGTCCTTTCTGCCATTTCTGGGCGGTATTGCAGACTTTGCTCAAACCGTGAAAACTGAAAGCTTTGCGCTATTTGGACAACTTACCTATCACCTCACCAATGATCTTGATATTACTCTGGGCGCACGAAATACCTGGGAATCAAAAGCAATGGTACATGTAGGCTCTGTGTTACAAGGACCTTTCCCTCCCCCTCTCCATCCAGCAAACCAGTATGACGTAGCTGACAAAGAAAATTGGAGCGCTTTCACTCCTAGCATTGCTGTGAATTATCAAATTGGGGACGATGCTATGATTTATGCCTCCATTGCACGTGGATTCAAGTCTGGTGGCTACCAGGGCATCGCTCCAGACCCAACCGCTGCAGAGACGCCCTTTGATCCTGAATTTGCGCTGAGTTATGAAATTGGCGCGAAAACAGACTGGCTTGATAACCGTCTGAGGCTGAACGTTTCTGCATTCTTTGTGGATCATGAAGATCTGCAGATTTCGGAATTGATAGCGGGGGATCGGGTAGTCATTGGAAACGCAGCAAAAGCAGAGGTTAAAGGCGCTGAAATTGAATTTACTGCGATATTGGTGGAGGGCCTTCAAATTGCTGCAAACTACTCTTACCTGGATGCTGAATTTGTCGAATTCGCAGAAGGCGCAACAACAGACAATTCCGGAAACACCCTGCCATTTGCACCAGAGCACAAGGTTAACCTGGCAGCGCAATACGATATAACACTTGCCAACAACGGATCGTTGACATTCCGTGTGGACTGGACAAGACAGTCCGAGATTTTCCTGGAAGCCAGTAATACTACTGAAATTCAGGGTGCTTATTCAGTCTGGGATGCTCGTATTGCCTATCAGACAGCGGATGAAAAATGGGAATTGGCCTTGTGGGGAAAGAATGTTGGGGACAACCTGCATCGAAACAGTTCCGTTGCCTTTCCTCCTTTTGGTCAGGAACTTGTTTATTGGTCTAATCCGCGCACATACGCTTTGACCCTGACCTGGACGATGTAGATATAGATATATAACCTTGCCCAACGGATGTTCAATACTAACGAGTTAGTGCCCTCCAAATAGCTCCCCGGCTTCAACAGATATTTTCAGGCGATTTTGTGGTGGCGGTAGTGGGCAGGTCGCAAACGGAGTAATAGCACAAGGTGGATTATAGGCCCGGTTAAAATCAAGAAATGTTAAATCACCCTCTTCCGGCCATTCCACATCCAGAAATCTACCTGCCCCATATGTGGTGCTACGACTCGTTGTGTCAGCAAACATAAGCATCATTGGTGTATCTGGTCCGTAGGATACGGCCTGTAAACGTACTTTTTCTCCCTTGTAAGCAAACTCCAACCAACCTGCCGAGTCATTTTCCCTGACGGTTCCATATACTGTAGCAATACTAATTTTCTGAGGGCCCAAATGTTTTACCAATCGTGCAGGGACGACCCATGATTGTGAATAGGGGTAAAAGTGCGTTCCGTCAAAGGCCGCAATGGAAGGGTTCTCAATATTTTTTAAGCGAACCGCAAAACCTGTCTCACGTTCTATAATATAAAATGAGTAAGAACCCAGAGAGACAATGGTTTCATTCGGTATTAAGGTCTGATTGTCTATATCCTTTCCATCTATTCTGACATGTTCGGAATTTCGAACGAATTCGATCTGCTTTCCGGCAATATTTATTGTGCCAAAACTAGGGGGAGTACCTTCAGGAAAACGATGCAAATTCTGCTTAGCTGATCCCAGTGAGTTTTCTCCTTCTGTAAGCCAATACAGACCCGCCAAAGAGAGCCACCCTTCTTTTGAGCGTCGATTTTCATCGTATTCATCTACCCAGCCTTGCCAAAGTTCTGCTTTCGATTCCTGCATAGAAGATGAAAAGTCTGAGCCAGCCACCTCCCCCATTAAAAACATACCTGACAGGAAGACCAGTATGGGATTCAAAGCCGGGTAACTTTTATACATTTTTTCCGCCGGTTAGTATGCAATGATGGCTATTATAGTCAGCCTGAATTATTGTGCCATTTTGTTCTACTCACAGTTGGAATACGATACTAAGAAGAGAAAACCAGGCGGGAGAAGTTTCTGGAGCCTATAGAGTGCTTGATTCCATG
>Ga0256847_1000402_pt1 | contig 28283 bp, 45 predicted proteins | sample TeddybearmetaG_FD_189099 | JGI IMG/M metagenome (GOLD analysis project Ga0256847, IMG submission 189099) | Hydrothermal vent microbial communities from East Pacific Rise, Pacific Ocean - Teddybear | ecosystem: Environmental > Aquatic > Marine > Hydrothermal vents | place: Pacific Ocean: East... | reverse complement strand
GTGTTTACGGCAAAATGTAGCTGTTCACTGCCTAGTACGTGGCTTAAGCCTAACGCGAGTTTAGCCCCACCCACACCACCTGTAATTGCGAGATATTTTTTCATAATCACCTGTTAGAGAAACATATCCTCTTCGACAGGACGAATAATGTCTTTTGCCGTGCTGGTACTTTGCTCGGCTGGAAACCCCCGCACAATTACCAGCGGAATTTTTTCGGTAGTTTCTCCCATAATCAAGGTTGCAGCTGTCGCGATAGCATCCGCTCGATTTATCAGAGTTACCTTCAACTCGCGTCCGTAGATATCTGAGCCACCGCGGTGATCATCCAGCACGGAAATACCCGCACTGCCTATCGCGCAGCCAACCGTGCCCAAACGCCAGGGTCGGTTCATGCTGTCTGAAATAATTACTCCCAGATCCGTAGAGGTACGATGCATGAGTTCAATTTGTAATTTTTTGGCTGAGGCGTCCGGGTCTACAGGTAGCAGTAGGGCATGCTCACCATCGGAATGGTCGACATTGGACTGATCAATACCAGCATGTGCTCCTACCAGTCCCAGTCGGTGCCGGGTGATTAACACACCGGGTTTTTTACGCATGACCGAATCGGACTCAAAGAGAATCAACTCAACTATTCTGGGGTCTTTGTCTACTTCGGCAGCAAGTTCTATCGCCCTGCGCGAAGGTGTAACGCTTGCAAGCGCAATGCAACGATCTTCTACTTTGGAGATAATTTTTTGTGCGATTACCAAAATATCTCCGGTTTGAAGCTGTAGTTCGCTTACCTCCAGAGCCTCCAGTATCAGTGCAACCAGGTCATCTCCAACAGAGATCATTGGCAATCCTGGCACAGGTATAATGCTTAAAGTTGGTTGTGTCATCTAAGTCAATGCAGCCTTGGTTGGTTTTCCGGGCTTAAATCAGGAATCTGACTGGCCAATAATTTTTAGCCCTGAGTGCGAAATATCATGGCGACGATTAATCTGGATAAGAACCGATGTCAGGGCTTCAGCAGCGGCTGAATTTTCGATTGGTCCAACGTGCCAGCCTGTCATTCCAGCCTGTGCTGCAAGTTCGATGACTTTTTCACGGGCTATTTTTTTGTTACCAGCGACCAGAACATCGCACTCTATTTTTACATCCTGTTGCAGCAGGTGTGCTGCGATGTTCTGAAAGGCAGTCACTACCATTACCTCTTCACCTAACAGATCCTGTGCCATTTTACCGGCTGAACCGCCCTCTGGCAGTTGCACCTTGCCCACCGCGGGTGGCATGAGCGGCACGGTAACATCTATCAGAATTTTTCCGGCCAATGCGGTTTTAACGCTTTCAAGAGTACTCAATTGATGGGCGAATGGCACAGTAAGTACCACGATATCTCCGGCCACCGCTGCATCCTGATTTACCATGGCCAGTGCTTCTGTTTGAGGGCTGATTTCGCATAGTGCTTTCACAGCCGTCTCAGCTTTTTCGAGGGTTCGCGAGCCAATAACTATTTTGTGGCCGGCTTTGGCCCAGCGAATAGCCAGGCCGGTTCCCAAATCTCCGGTGCCACCCAATATAGCGATTGTTTCCATTGTATCTGACATGCGTAAATCAACTCCTGCTTTTAATCGACCGTATCCGTGCTGATTGCTGACGGATTAATGGTTGCGGATTGCTAGCTTATCGGTTTACCGTATTGAAAATCAAAATATATCGCGAGAGGAAATAATGCGTATAGGAATAACTATTGGGGCAGACGGCAACGAAACTACATTGGCAGAGCTGGTTAAGCTGGGTCAGACTATCGAAAACAAAGGCTTTGACAGTATCTGGATGGCCAATATCTTTTCCTATGACGCCATTCAGGCGCTCTCTTTGATTGGGCATGAAACCAGTCGTATAGGTTTGGGTACGGCTGTAACGCCCACATATCCAAGGCATCCTACTGCATTGGCGCAACAGGCACTTACGGCTGCCGCAATGACCAATAACCGCTTCACACTGGGTATTGGTCTGTCCCACCAGATGGTGATCGAGAACATGTTTGGTTTCTCTTATAACAAACCCGCGCGTCACATGCGGGAGTATTTGAAAGTATTAATACCGCTACTGAATGGCGAAACGGCAATCTTTAACGGCGATGAGTACCGGGTAAATGGAGTTACGCTGAGTGTTCCAGGAGCTGAAAAAGTTCCTGTAGTGGTAGCTGCTCTTGGCCCGGTTATGCTAAAGCTGGCAGGTGAAGTTGCCGATGGGACCACGACCTGGATGGTCGGACCAAAAACCATGGAAGGGCACATCATAAAAAGCATCAATGAGGCGGCTTCTGCTGCAGGCCGCTCAGAGCCCAGGATAATAGGCGGGTTTCCGGTTGTGTTAACCAATAAACCGGATGAGGCTCGTGAAGTAATTGGCAAAGCACTGACCATATATGGGCAGTTACCCAGTTATCGTGCGATGTTAGACCGTGAAGGTGTAAAAGGGCCCGCCGATATTGCTCTGGCAGGGGATGAAAACTATATGCGTGGTGAAATTGCGCGCTTACAGGACATGGGTGTTACTGATTTTGCCGCGGCCATTGTCGGTACAGAAGAAGGTGCATTTGAGCGGACCCTGGATTTTCTGTCTACGTGTCTTTAGAGCTCTGACTATATCAGGCCTGATCCTGGCAGGAGTCAGGATAGGCCTGAGCCACCAGGTTGTTTAAAAATATACCTGCATTGCGGCGGGTGCCAGCCATAGATACCTTAAGCTGCTCTCCGTCTGGTATAGCCTTGATTGCAAACAGGCTTTCTGCGGCTTGGGTGGTAGTGCCGTAACGCATATCATACATTCGATATTGTGTTTCCCCGTTCACAAGTCTGGTGGTTTTATGAATCCAGCCCATCGTGAACCATTCGAAGATATCAATATTGCGGTTTCCGGCTAATGTACTAAAGCGGGTTTTCGGCTCGCGTGGAGTCACACCCCATTGGATAGTACAGGGCTGCCACATCGAAATGTAACCTACCCGGTCTTCTGTCGCAGTTCGGGCCACAACACGTCTATAGTGCAATTGCAGTATGGTGGGAAATGATTGAACCTGAACATCCACTATGCCTTGCTCCGTGAGCTGGCGTTGTGCCTCCCGGGTTGCAGCATTACCGAGGTATGCGCCGCTCGCCAGATAGGTACAGGAGACTATCATTGTGGCAACACCAATGTGTTGCACCCACTGCTTTGAGCGATAAATCCATGTGACGGTTAACCCACCCAACAGAGACAGCGTATAAAGCGGGTCGATGATGGGCATGGCGAAAATGGCGAAGCGCCGGTCAGAAAACGGCGCCAGTAGCTGAGTTCCATAGGGGGTAAGCAGATCAAGCAGGGGGTGTGATAGCACCGCCAGGGTCATTGCAGCTATCCAGTATCTCAGGTGCTCAAGCTGCCTGTTTTGTTTAAAGGATTTATTTGCACGCTCTTTAGTCCAAAACAGAAAGCCTGTTACTGGCCCTGCAATGAGGGGGAAGAACAGGGAATGGGTAAACCCTCTGTGCAATTGCAATTGGGTAAAGTAGTTCTGCCCAATGGAGAAAAAGACGTCGATGTCTGGCATGGCACCTGCCAACGCACCAGCGAGTACAACCTTAAAACCCAGTTTGTGGTGTGCGGTAGTCTGTGCAACAGCTGCCCCGAGAGCCGCCTGAGAAATAGGATCCATGTACCTAGTATGCACGAGCTGGGAATTTGGACAATACGTAGGGTCGCAGTTTATATTGTATATAACACATAAAGGTTTTTACTATGAGCAACTCCAGTATTTCCAGAATGCTGAAACTTCAGACCCGGTTGCGTGCTTCACGCGATCGGTTTTACGTTATGTCTGGTATTTTTCTGCTAGCTACTATTGGCATATTGTTTAATATCGTTAACGGGATTGTTTTAGGAGATGCGTTGCTGGCGGATAGCAAACAGACCTTTATGCTTTTGTTGGCATGTATTGCCGGATGTTATTTTTCGTATCGCGCAGGAAAACGCTGTAGCGATCAAATGGAAGGTGAATCAAGGCGGTGGAAACAGCGGGTAAAGGTGGAATAAACCTCTAACCAGAAAAATACTTTTGATTAATGCGCATCATATTCTTTATGTCCTTAACGTACGCTTCCCGGCGTTCGGAGTAATATAGTAGTCCGTCTGCAAGTGCAGCCCCACTAACAGACTGCCCGGAACTACGAAGCGACTGGCGTATCTCACGTAACCTTGCGTATTGTTTGTGGGTATTTATATTCAGAAAATAACCTTCTATTGATTCGTCGACATTTGCAAACGATCGGACTTCATGGCTGCTGCCGGGTGTTCTGGTTCTGGGTATAAGCCCGCAACCCTGTTTATAACACCATTGTCCGAACAGATTGTTAGCTTCGCGTGCAAATCTTGATGTGCCCCAGGCTGATTCGTTTGCGGCCTGGGCAACTACTAATGCGGGTGGTATTACATCTACCCTGTTCAGCAGTTTTTTCAGCACTTGTTCTTCGCTTTCAGGTTTGGCGTCATCAAGACTGTAGAAGCTTGCCAACTTGTTGAGAAAGCGCCTGTCTGCCCAACTGGAAGAACCGCCTTTTTCCACTTTCTGGGCAATACCTTCCAACACTGCATGTTGTTCCAATAATTTTTTATTACGCGCAGTAACTATGGGTTCCAGAAAGCTGATAAAGGCAGTTTTTCGCTCTGCGCCGGCGCTATATGACTGAAAATCAGGTAGCAACCGGGCCGCAGGATTGAGGCTGCGATAGATAGCGACTACAATCACTAACAAAAAGGTAAAGGCGATTAGAAAAACCCCGATGGTAAGGGGCTCCAGTCGAAGTTTAATAAATTTTTCTCTTATACTCATCAATAATTCTATAGTCTGGCCAGGCGTTCAATTAACAAATCATAAAAACCATCAGCATCCACTGCGTAAAGCCAATTTGCGTTTGCGGCTTTGTTGCTCACATTCCAGAAATCTACCGCCGTGTGGCCCATGGTCAACTCAGATTCAGTTTCTATCGAAATGTTGCATTGTTTGCTTTTGAACAACTCAGGTTTTAGCAGCCAGGCAACGGTGCAGGGATCATGTAAAGGTCCGCCTGCGCTGCCGTACTTTTCGGTGTCGTGGCGGTTGAAAAACTCCAGCATGCCAGCCACGGCTAAAGCAGCTTTGGTTTCTGTGTTACGTATTCTGTCAATGCGAGAAGGAGTGGCCAGCACTGTATGGGTTAAATCCAGGCCAATAACAGTTAGAGGGCGCCCGCAGTCGAAAACAATTTGGGCGGCGTGCGGGTCCACAAAGATATTAAATTCTGCTGAAGGTGTGCGATTGCCACCTTCGCGCATTGCACCTCCCATGAGAACGATTTCCAGTATATTGGGGACAATATCCGGAGCCTTAATAAATGCGGTTGCTATATTTGTAAGCGGCCCGGTTGGAACCAGAGTAACGGTGTTAGAAGGCTCGCTTCTTAGCGTTTCAATAATATAGTCGACGGCATGTTGAGTTTGAATCGCAGACTGAGGTTCAAATACCTGCATACCGTCAATTCCGGTTTTACCGTGCACGTATTCTGCTGTAACAAGTTTACGTTCCATGGGTTGGCCGCAACCGGAGTAGACTTTAATGTCTGGTCGCCCAGCGAGTTCGCAAATAATGCGGCTATTGCGCTCAGTTAGCGCCAGAGGGACGTTACCGGCCACGGCGGTTACACCAAGAATGTTGAGTTGCTCGGGTGATGCTATTGCCAGTAACAGATTTACTGCGTCGTCCTGCCCTGGATCTCCATCAATGATTATATTTCGTGGCGTCATAAAATTTGGTCTGTAAAGGAGAGAGTTACCAACTGTGACTGGCTGGTATCAAATAGCAGTGTTATCCACCAATCGCGCCAACCGTATTTTTTTCGCATAAGCGTGCGAATTTGCAGATGACTGTCATCTGAACTACCTATACTAAAAGCATACCATCCATCCAGATTTGCGCCTTGAATTGCCAGCGTGTGCTTGTTTTTTAAATCCTTTACCCAGGGGTTTTGTGGGTTGCCTGCCTCAAGGTATATCTGACCCTCGCTTTCCACATACCAGATATGTGTATATCTGGCTTGTTGCAAGGAGTCATCGAACGATTCCACAATCAGTACATTGTTTTGCTCAAGCGCTATGTAAGTAATCAGCAGTAATGTGAGGAGGATGCCCATAACAGACAGCACAATTGTTTTTTTCATTATTCTTTACTTAGCGGCTTGCTATAAAAACCGCGGCAGAGCCCATAACGGTAGCACTGATTCGGTTAACCATGCGGACGATTTGCGGCTTTTTAAGCAGCAGCCGTGTTTTTGCAGCCAGTACAATGTAAGCGATGTCTATGCAGGCGAGCACCAGAAACATTGTAGCAGTCATTTCAATCCAGCCGGTCATCGAAATGTCTCGCATATCGAGTATGCTGGGCAACAGTGCCAGATAGAATACCATTATCTTTGGGTTACCGAGAGTTACGGCCATGCCGGTTAAAAACATTTTGAAAGGCCGTTGTGGGTCTTCAATCGCTACACTATTTTTTTCATCGGTCTTGATATGCCACATCTGCCAACCCAGATATAAAAGATAAGCTACGCCCGCATATTTAAGAATAAGAAAGGCGGTGTAGTAGGTTTCTGCCATGCTGGCCAGGCCTGCCACAGCAAATGAAAGCCAGATTGCTTCTCCAATCCACATGGCTGCCACAAAAGGAACGACATCTTTCCATCCGCAGGCGAGTACTCGACTGATCAATGCAGCGATACTTGGTCCGGGGGATCCGGCCGAAATAATGAGTGCCGAGGCAAATAATATCAGGGTTGTAGTTTGCATAAATAGCCTACCGGAGCTTATTCAAATTCAATCGCCGAAACCTTGTATGTGAGGAGATATTATTCCCGCATCAAGCCATGTTACATGTTCTTCCCAGAAAATATTTCGTACCGGTTTCATATCGGGTTCTTCGTCGAGTGAACCGGCCGGAATAATAATGCTTTTTCCGTCGTTTGACGGGAAGGGCAAACCTGAGCCGCACCGGGAACAGAACACTTTGGTGAATTCCCGATCTGGGAAGACGAACTTTCTAGTGAGAGTTTGACCAGCGACCCATTCAAGATTTCTCAGCTCGGTAAATAAATTTGATGCAAATGCAGAGCCGGTAATTCTACGACACTGAATACAGTGACATAAATGAAACAGTCTGAACTCGTCTTTAACCGTATAGCGTATTTCGCCGCACAAACACCCACCATTCAGTATTCTCGACATTCAGGGCCCCCCGGGCTTAGTACAAGGTGGCTGACATCATGCCGCCATCTACTATCAGATTGTTTCCGGTAATAAAACGAGACGCTCTGGAAGCCAGAAACAGACAGGCATCTGCTATGTCATCGGGCTCTCCTAGCCGAGCCAGTGGCACCTGGCTCTTCCAGCGGTTCACGCCGTCTGGCCAGGCTTCATCGAGTCCAGCCCGGTTGGTTAGACCCGGTGAGACTGCATTTACACGAATATCATGGGCGCCGAGCTCCTGAGCAGCAGAGCGGGTAAACATAATTAATGCGGCTTTGCTGCTGTTGTAATGGCTATGTGCAGGTGCGGGGCTGCTACCTGAAATAGAGGTAATATTTATAATTGAGCCGCCACAATTTTCCTGGTCGCGCATTTTTATTGCAGCCAGCCTTGTACATAAATATGCAGATTCTACGTTGGCTGAATACATGGCTTTCCATTCTTCAAGTGAAAGGTCGAGCAAAGCCTGAACCGGGAAGATTCCCGCGTTGTTAACCATGATGTCCAGGCGACCAAACCTGGAAATACTTGCTTCAATTAAACCTGCCACGCCATCTTCGCTGCTTAAATCGCAACTATGGGCAATAGCGTCTCCACCTTTGGCGTGGATGTTTTGTAGAACCGCCTCTGCTTCGGTTTTATTGTTGCGGTAATGCACAACGGTTTTGGCTCCTGCTTCGGCAAGGCGTGTAACTATGCTTGCGCCAATACCCTGGGAAGCGCCAGTTACCACAGCTACTTTTCCGCTCAGATCCAATAATTCTCCGACAGATGGAATGGTATGTGGCATATTTATTCTCCTGTTAACACCTAAGCCCAACCCAGCTCACGCATTGCCCAGGGCGCATTCCAGATTTTGGTCATGCTCTCGACCTTGTTCTGTGCGTTCATTTTCACAACATATACATAATGAGAGTGCGTTTCTTTTTGAGTGGGCGGAACCGGGCCTCCCTCACCAGTATGGCGGGCATGGTAGGTGCCAAAAAAAACAGCTGAATTATTCGCTTCATCATAGCTCGAAGAATGCAGGGTATAAGTAGCGCCGGGTGCTGTGATCGTGCCAAAACTTTTCATCCATTCGCAATAGCCCTCTACAGTATTGATACCTGCTAGCGGCTCGCTCTGTGCGGTAAATGTGGCGCCTTCTGCTACGTACTGGGCACAACCCGCCCAACCCTCTGGAGTTTCGCAAGCACTGAAGAATTTTTTGGCAATATCAAATGCACTCATTGGTGTTTCCTCCAAATTGGGGGTTATCTTGTTATTAAGGCTGTTTTGATCCGGCTTGTACTAATATATCGCGAGTGGCCCAGGTTTCAAACTGCGGAGTGTCTTCGTCTAATACTTCCCACAATGCTTTGTCAGAAGTAAAGGTGTGGGCTTTTGGGGGATGCGCAAATGGAGTATCCAGTGAGCCGAGGCGAACTCTAACAATATCAGGGCTTTTGCTTAGGTACGCGAACAGGGGGGAACCGCAGTGCGAACAGAAGGCCCTGAATTTGCCGGGGGAGGACTCGAATTCCCGCAGTAGATTATTGAGGTCTGATATCTGGAAATTCGAGCGATCCAGGCCAATATTGGCGCCATAGGCAGAACCCGAGCCTTTGCGGCAACTGGTGCAATGACAACACCCGAAATCGGGGAGTTCGGTGTTAATTTCGTAGTTAATGCCGCCGCATAAACAGCTTCCTTTATACATGTCACTTCCTGATTTTTTGGTATTGTGCAAATGCTTCTATAGCTGTTTGAACGCCTGATGTCGGGCTGCTAAGCAAGGGTATTTTTATGTCATCACATAGTGAGTGTACCCCCGACATCGAGGCTTGAGCCAGTACAATAACGTCAAATTCTTTCCAGCTGGCCATTAAAGAATTTTGAATGGACTGATAATATCTGGCCTTGTTCCCTGCCTCAAAATAAGGCCATGCTTGCCTAATGTGCAGCAGTTCAGTGTGGTAGGTGTTTTCTGGGATACCCAGTTTGGTTGCGGAGTCAGCTACCAGCTCTTTTGTGGGAGCGAGTGTGCTTTGCAGTGTTGCCGCCAACAGAATTCGTGCGCCTGTTTTCAATGCCTGTATTGTCATAGGTCTATCAATACGCATGGCAGTAAATTTTTGTCCGTTTCCTGCGAGTTCTGCCGCCGCACCAATGGTTGAGCAAGTGCACACAACCACGCGTGCACCGGTAGATGCGGCCGCTTGCATAACATTTTGAATACGTGTGCTCAGTTGTATGTTCATACCGTCTTTGCGCGCCTGCTCCAGCAGGCCGGCCTCCACAATGTGGTTGACCGACAAGTGTGGAGCCATTTTATTTATCAATTTGGTAAACGTAGGGATGTGCACCCGATTCGTATGTAAAAAGCTAATATCGTGTTGCATGGTTCGGGTTTGCCTGGGTGAGGTGAGACCTGAGGGGTATTTTTATTCCACTGGTTTAGAACGCAGCGCCTTCAATCGGCCTCTCTGGGTTTTATCGTCGGTACGCTTCTTTCTCGCTGTTTTTCCCGGTCTGACTATTCGTCTTTTTTTGGCAACCAGCCCAGCGCTTATCAATATTTTTTGCAGGCGGGCTATTGCATCTTCCCTGTTTTTGTCCTGTGCTCTAAAGCGTTGTGCCTTAATAACCAGAATGCCCTGTTTGTTGATACGTCGGTCACGCAAAGTCAGCAATCGTTGTTTGTATTCTGATGGCAGAGAGGATGCACCTATGTCAAACCGCAGGTGGATTGCCGAGGAAACCTTGTTTACGTTTTGACCACCAGCACCCTGGGCACGAATTGCACTTAACTCGATTTCGTTAAGGGACAGGGAAACGCCTGGGCTTATGGACAACATGCAGAAAGTCTCTATTCCATCAATCGCTTGTACCGGGATTCATCTCATTAAACCACTGTTTTGTATATATGCCCGGATCAGAGCCTTCGATAAGGCTTGCTCCAACCGTTCTGGCATAAAAGTCCTGCGGTCCAACGCCGCCTATTATGGCATACGCGAAGCCTTCATTTTGTAACTCATATAAACAACTAAGCAGAAGGGCTGAACCTACTCCCTTGCCCTGCTCTGCATCAGCAACACCTGTTGGTCCAAAATAGTTTTTTGCGGCTGCGTTGTAACAGGCAAAGCCAATAACTTTTTCATTTTCTGCAATAAAACAACAGGGGGATGAGAGCGTAAAACTGGCCTTGCACTCCAGAGCCCATTGCTCGCCAAAATGCTCCTTAATCCAATCGCAGATTTGCAACTCATCATTTTTGTCGGCTCGTCTTATACCTACACCGGACGCGGCTACATTAGATAAGGCAGGTTGAAGTGCTGGTAGGTTATACAGTTTAACCAGCATATCCGTCATGCGGAGCTCAGGGATTTTTCCCAGAACATTGCCTTTCCGAGTTCGGGGTCCAGTTCGTATCCGGAAAAGCCAAATTTCAAATAGGCGTTTTGAGCAACCGTATTACCCTGCAATACTTCCAGAGTAAGTTTACAACACCCACGTTGCCTGGCAATTTCCTCAACCTTTACCAACATTAACTGGCTGATACTTTGCCCTCTGAAATCATTGTGCACTGTTATGTCGTGAATATTTAACAGGCGCTGGCATTTAAAAGTGGAAAATCCCTCAAAACAATTTATCAGGCCGGCAGGCTTCTCATTTACGTAGCAGATCACACTCCAGGCGTGGGCAAGTTTTGACAATTCCAACGCAAGATTAGCCTGCACGAAATTTGATAGCGCCTTGCCACCCCCCATAGGGTCCAGAGCGTAACTGTTTAACAGAAAGCTCATGTCTGCACTTTGCTTGGTGTTGGAATAGTTGACCTTGAAAACATTGATGTTCATGTTCATGTTCTTTTTTCTCAATTTTTCTGCTAATGATTTGCTGTTAGATAATTTTTGCGAAGTAGGCCGTACAATTCGGTATCAGTTACTTGACCGGATACTATCCACCTTTCCTTGAGCAAGCCCTCTAGCTGGAAACCCATTTTTTTCAGTAACCCTGCCGAGGCTACATTGTCAGGATCGATATCTGCCTCCAGCCGGTTCAGGTTGAGATCCAGAAATGCATACTTAAGAATGGCTTTTAGAGCTTCACTCATTATCCCGGAACCCCAGTAGGATCTAGAGAGAATATAGCCTACTTCTGCCCGCCTGGATTCTTCGTAAAAACTGAACAGGCTTATTGTGCCGATGAGTTCGGGTTTTGACTTTTTTTCTATCGCCATACAAAGCGAACTACCAGCCTCCCAATAAGCAGCGTGTTTGCCAATACTATCCACTGCCTGCTGCTCCTCTGTGTAGGGTGCATGCCCCCAGTATTTTAAGGTTGGAGCATCGGAAAATATGGTGTACAGGGCCCCACTATCTTCTGGTCGAAGCTTTCTGAGAATGAGTCGCCCAGTTTCTATTTTTGAGGTTTTGAATATCATAATTGTGAGCGAGTGAGTATGGTTTTTACAATGAGGGTCTCCGTACTGTTGTCCATTTTGTTGTTTGAATATTGCGGTGTCGTGCTGATTTTAGCATAGGGTAACCTGCAGGTTGGTAGGTCATGATAAGTGCCCGTCTGGGCTTACCCGAGGTGTTGGCCTGGGAGCCATGCACAGTGTGTGCATGAAAAAAAATAAGCGACCCTGCTTTTACTTCAAATGCCACCTGCCGGGATATCTCAAAACAGTTTGGATTGGTATAAAATCCTCCAAGTGAAGTGCCATCGTCTATTCCAGGCAGACAACCCCGGGTGTGGCTCCCACGAATGATTCTAAAACAGCCGTTCTCTACATTGGCATCATCCAGAGCAAGATAAACATTATGCAGCTGGTCTATGTGGTTGTTGTCGTGAACCCAGTAGGGAGAATCCTGATGCCAGCCAAATCCACTTCCTTCACGTGGTGTTTTCAAATTGAGCTTGTCTGTCCACAGCGCGATATTTCTACTCCCCAGCAACGAACGCATAGGGTCGACAATTTTTTTGTTGTCTATAAGTGCATCCAGAACTGGGTCCAGCTCATGTACGGGCTCTATTACCCGGATAGCGTCTGTTCGTGACGCCGCTTCAAACTGTACAGTGTGGTGCTGGATATCCACAAACCGTTTGCCATCCAGAATATATGTCTTTCCCTGGCTGCACATCTTTCGAGCACGTTTTTCAGCATTTTCGACTGCCTCTCGCAATGCTGTGAGTTCGTCGTTCTTAAACACTGCGGCACGAACCAGGTAGCCATCTTTCTGGTACTGGTGTTGTTCTTGCGTACTTAGTGTGTAAGACAAGGTTTCTGAATCAGCTAAAGTAGCTTACTTCCATTTGAAGCCTTCCTTTAACTCGAGTCCGTCGCGATACTTCAACTGCATACCAGAGAGAAAATTGCGCAATATCTGGTCCTGACAAACGCGGTAGTGTTTGTGTTTGGGCTTTCGAAAAAATGCACTTAGCTCATGTTTGCTTACCCTTAAGCCAGCCAGTTCCAGTATTTTTAATACTTCGTCTGCCTGAAGATTTAAAGCGATTTTGAGTTTACGAAACACTATGTTGTTATTAAGGCGTTTTTCAGGCTCGGGCTGTGTACCGTCCTTTTTACCGCGATTCTCATTTATTAGCCCGTTTAGAAAGCTTGCCATTTCAGGGTCGCTTAGCTCAATGTAGTCTGCGTGCTCTTCTCTTTTAAGCCATTCGCTTATTTGCTCGCGTGTTACCTTGAGATCGCCCTGTTCAAATATCGATATCATTTTTGAATCGTTAAAATCAAATGTGTATCTTATTCTGCGCAGCATGTCGTTATTGTTCATAATTTCACTTAACGGTCTGTAATCTTGGTTTCTTGTAGGGATTCAGCAAAGCTTTTAAGTTCTTGTAAAGAGTAGCTGGTTTTTATTCTTTTCTTTGATCCCGGTTGATACTGCAAACTTACACCATCTCTATGTGCGTGGCCTGGACGAATAGGGCGTGGAGAAAAACCGCCACCACAGTTTGGACAGACATTTTTCAGGATGTCATTCACACAACTTGTACAGAATGTGCACTCATAGCTGCAGATCATGGCGTATATCGAGTTTGGTGGCAGGTCTATTTCGCAATACTCGCAACCGGGTCTGAGCTCTAGCATGATTTCTTCCTTATACGGGCAGTTACCTGAATCTCCAGCTTCATCTTTTCCTCCAGTAACCCTGCAACGATCATTGTCGCCGCCGGTTTTGCTTCACCGAGGTATTTTTTGAAAACCGGCCAGCAGGGTTTAAAGTCTTTTCTGTCTGGAAATATATAATTTACTCTAACAACATTCTTAAGTTCGCTGCCAGCGGCGTCAAGAGCGGCTGTAATGTTTTTGAAGCACTGTTCTGCCTGAGCTACCACATTGGTTGATATTGACATGTTGTCATAGTCGTAACCGGTAGTACCTGAAACGAATACATAATCACCGTCTACCACAGCTCGGGAATATCCGATCTGATCTTCGAATTCTGAACCGCTTGATATTAAAGTTCTGTTCACTATTGTGGACGATGGTCGCCATTTGGGCCAGGTGTCATATGCAATAGTTGTGTTTTTTCCAGGACATGCACTCTATGCCACTCACCTTTGGCCACAATGCATGCATCTCCTGGACCCAACTTCAGGGATTCACCGGGATTGGAATCGCTGGTTAGCCTCAAAGCACCAGAAATCACGTAGAGAACTTCGTCTCCATCCGGGTGAACTTCACCCCCATGTGGTGCATCGTGCTCCATGGTTATTATACCTACCGTCATGCCGTCCATACGAATGGGTGGCCCCTCTGTTCGCTTCACTGCTGTTACAGACAAATCTGGACCAATAAGAAAACTGAATGCAGAGGCATCGACCGGGGTGATTTTATTCATAGGGTTTACTCCGCGAGCGTGTTTATCTGGTAACTACCCATAGGGCATGAACCACACCTGGAAAAAACACAAGCAAGCACAAAATTATGTTTATTATCAAGTCTTTACCGATGCCTTTTTTCAGAAATACAGCAATGGGCGGAAGAAAAATTGCCAAAATTATATGTAATAATCTGGATGAGTCGCTCATTGTTTATCCCTCTGTGAGTGAACATTATTTGTATTTGTTGTGCTTTATGCAACTATGCCAGAAGCAGGATTGCAATGGTGCTACAGGGTTTTTGTCATGGGAACGAAAGTGATGCTCAATTTGGTGCAAATAGCGTATTCCTGTGCCTTTCCCGCACTGAAGCCATGTTTCTTATACAGCCGCAAACCGGGCAGGGTGGCCATTAATTCGAGGTGACGATATCCCATTTCGAAGGCCGAATTTTCACAATGCAGCATTATCATCGAGCCGATACCTTGCCTTGCAAATTTTGGGTCCACAAAAAAAGCCCGAATCTTCGCTGCTGAACTACCGGGGTCCATAATTTCCGGGTCGCGTGTTGCCTCGGTATCGTTGCCAAACAGCGTTTTTCGATAACTCCATCCGCCACAGGCTACAATTGCACCGTCTTTTTCCACAACAAAGTAAGTTTGATCACGTATGAGTTGGGTATCCAGGCCCCAGGCGGTTTTCAGAGCACCTTCAATCTGTTGGTCTGAGTAATCGTCTGTGGCAAGGCCGCGCGCAGATAGCGCAATAAGCGCCTCTATACTTAATGCATCCTCCATTTTTGCTGTGCGGATATTCAAAACACTGCCTATAAACTGTGTTGAGACCATTTAGCTATTCGCTCTACGAGATTGGCGTTTAGTCGCCTTCTGGCTAAGTCGGGGTCTTGAACAGATTCAATATCTTTGATCGAGTTTATGTATGCTTCTGGAAATTCAAGATACTCTGTCCCAAGAATAACCAGTTTTTTATACCAATGGTATGGAGGCAGATTGTCGATAATGTGGGAGTGCTGTGCTAAATAGGTGAAGCAGGTATATCTAGTGTTATTGAGCTGCAAACGGATCTGATGATCTGAATACCCGTAACCCTTGCCTTCAATTTTGTCGAGAGTGGTCTTGTCTTGAGGTCTCAGACTGTACAATGCGCCATAAACATTGGCTGTCCGGTCATCGGTTTTTACCAGGTTGCACTTACCCGAACCATCTGCACCCTTTTTGTGAAAGTGTAGTTTCTGGCTGCTGTGCTTAACGGCGCCTATCAAGTGGGCAAAGGGTATTCGTTCTTTCAGTCTTAGGGGGTGAAGGTTTGAACCGTAGGCAAAGTAGTGGACTACCGAACTTTGCATTTTCACCCCCTACGACATTTACCAAATTAGGCTAATCGATGCAGGGCACAAATTTTGTTACCTGAAGGATCTCGCAGATAGGCAAGATAGAGTTTGCCGTTGGCATTTTCACGCACACCGGGAGGATCTTCACAGGTAGTACCTCCATTTACGAGCCCCGCTGCATGCCAGGCATCCGCTTCTGCGGTGTCCTGTGCTGCGAACCCTATGGTACTTCCATTGCCGCTACCGGCAGGTTCACCGTCAATTGGCTTGCTGATTGAAAATATGCCGCTTTTGTTGAAGTAGAAACATCGCCCCTTGTCATCGATAACGCCGGGTTCATAACCCAGTGCACCTAAAATTGCGTCGTAAAAAGTTTTTGATTCCTGGACGTCATTTGCGCCCACCATTATGTGACTAAACAATATACTGCTCCTCTATTTACTGATTTAAAAACTGTTATAATCCTAACATAGCTTGCGGGGAGAGAGCCCTAGTCTTGCTCTTTTTTTGAAGAAGCTAATTGTTGCATGCCTGCTCCAATTGCAGCACCTATCCCCACTCCAATTGCTATACCTATTGCTACATCGTTCATTACCGCGCCGATGGCCACTCCCATTCCCGCACCTATTGCCACCCCAACTCCGGCCATGTTTGAATTGCGCTTTATTATTTCTCTATATTTCATTTGAGGTGATTACCTTGATGTTTCCTGCCGGGTGCGCAAGATTCTCTAGTACTCTGTTGTGGTGGTCGATAATCTCGGCGGCGCCCAAATGTGAATCGCCAGTAGTATGCGCATCACTTACCAGGGTAACAGCGTAACCTTTGCTCAATGCTGCGCGAGAGGTAGTATCTACACAAAACTCGGTTTGCAGGCCGGTAATTATCACCTGATTGATACTCTGTGCGGCCAGTTCTTTATCAAGCCTTGTTTCATAAAACGAATCGGAAGCAGTTTTGTCTATAAAGAGGTCATGCTTTTCTGCATGCAGAGAAGGGTGGATCTGCCATCCTGGATTACCTTTCATCAGTGGTTCGTAAGTAGTGTGGCAGTGTTGAATAAACACTATCAGTCCATCGTTTGCGCGAACTTTTTCTATAACGCTGTTGATGTTGGAGAGCACACTGATTTCATTGTGGGCACCGCTTACCAGGCCACTCTGAACGTCTATTATCAGTAAGGCGGTTTTACGCATTCGTTTAGTTCCTGTTATTGGCGCCTTACTCACGCTGCTCACAAAGAGTATTAAGCGTCATTATTGTTGCTTTTAGAGATGCATACTCATCGAGAGTAATTGCCTCTTTATCCAGTGCACTTTGTAGGTCGAGCATCTGTTGTCCCAGGGAAACAGACCCCAGGTCGATGTTTCTGGCATTGTCTTCATTCCAGCATCCTGCCAGTAAAACCGGAAAAAAAAGTAGAAGCAGATATTTCATGTATTTGGGTTCCCAGACATTCCGTGGCTCATGTAAAACCAAAGATTAGGTGTTGTTCGGTGCCGCTTCATCGTATTGAAGTATGCCTTTCGGAATGACTTCCCAGCTTGCTTTAGAGCCAACATAGATGTGTTTGCCAATCTCGATTTTCGGGTCGCCGTTTACACATCCCAGTGTTACACCGTGAACAGTGTGTTTAAAGATACCACAAAGAGTGGAGCCACATTTGCTGCAAAACTGTAGCCCAAAACCATGTTCGCCGACATAACTGGTCAACAACTGTTCGCCTGATTTCCAGGTAAATTCAGAGGGATCAACCAGAGCGTATGCAGAAGCCTGGGCGCTAAATGCCTTACGACAACGAGAGCAATGACACGATCTTGCGTCACGGAGTTTACCATCAACTGTATATCTTATTTCGCCACAAAAACATTCGCCGCTAATTTGCATATCAAAACCCTCGTTTGCCGGTTCTTTATCCTATCTCGGACTTTAGTTCCGCGCCACGCAACCACTGGAAAATGCACGCATCTACTTCTCCGGTGGTCGCAGGTAATGCTGAGTATTTCAGCCATTTTATGCTTTTCCTTACTACGTACTTTTCTGTCTAATTTTTTCGAGCTCTTTCTCTATCCACTCTTGCGGGGGAAATTCTTTAAACTGAGGTAGCGAATCAGTAATCTCATGCCATGGCGCTTTAGAATCCGTAAATATGTGCATGGATGGTTTTAGCCCCGGGTCTGTATCCAGAGATCCAGCAGGGATAACCACGTTGTTGTCTTCTCGCTCGATTACGGGCATGTTTGAGCCACAGTTGCTGCAGAAAGCGCGCTCATCCTGTTGAGGGGGCTGGTAGGTGCTTATCAATTCCGCGCCACACAACCACTGGAATCCGTCAGCATCTACGTGCATGAAGCTACCGTATGCAGCTCCATGAATTTTTCTGCACATTGAACAATGACAGTTATTTATCATGTGAACCACACCACAGACCTGGAATTTAATTTGACCACAAAGACATGAGCCCGATATTTTCACTTTGCGTTCTCCTTTCAGAAACTATCTTCCGCCAGATACATCAATAAACACACCAGTGGTGTAGCTGGACTCATCGGAAACTAACCAGGCTATTGCGGCTGCGACTTCTTCCGGTTTTCCGCTGCGCTTTAGTGGCACCGTATCCATCAATCTATCTATACGTCCTGGCTCACCACCAGAGCTATGCATATCCGTGTAAATTAGCCCGGGGCGTACACAGTTTACCCGGATACTCTCCTCTGCCTCTACTTGACCTGTTATTACTGCGACTTTTCCCATGGTGCGATTTTTACTCTTAAACTAACGTCATTTCAAAGGCAGCGGTTACATACCCCGAACCAAACTTAACAACAGTCAACAAATACTCCATCGGGTTTAAGTACGCGTGACACTTCGTCCCAAAATTTGGTGTAGTCAAACCAGTGGAGTGCCTGTTTTGTACAGTATAGTTTATATTTGTAACAGCAAAGGCCCTTGAAATTTGTTCCTTACTGATGTCCGCAGCTTCAACGCTGGAGAATTTTTTCGCCTGACCAACCGATGCTTGTCCGTTGCCAACAGCACAATCCCACACCTCATTTTTGCAGACAAGCAGAGAGTCAATAAAATCAAATAGCGTCTTCGGATACGTTGGACGGGAGGCCGCGTATAAATCGGCTTTGTCGTCAAACGGCTTTGAAGTTTGTAGTGTTTTTTTCATTGTTCTTCAAAAGGCGATTATAAAGTATGGCTCCGATGACAGGAGCTGTCAGTTCAATATACATTAGAAACACAATTAGTTGATGCGGTTTACCAAGATCTCCAATCGACAAAATACGTGCCAGGCCTCCCAGAAAGAAAACCAGAAAAATAAAGGGTACGAATTTATGCCGAGCTTCGATCTGGATCGCAACCCAAATAGTTAGCACGCCATAACTTAACCAGAAAACCGCGTAAAAACGAAACTCGTTGTCGATGGTGGGGCTTATTGATAGTGGCTCCAGAACTATTGCCTGATCGAGTGACAGGGCCAGTGCGGATTCAAAAACATGCAAGGTTGGGAGTACACCCCAAATAATAATCATGCCACCAATAACTATTGCTGTGACACCCAGCGGAAACAGTAATGATTGCAAGAGTCGATGGTTAAGGGTCATGCCTTACTCCTTCAAGATCGGTATGTAATGTGATACCAGAGGGCGTTTAGACATGATATGAAACCAAACTTGCGACATAGAAAGCCAGAGAAATAGTAATGCCAAGGTAAGGAACTCTAAACCAAAACGTTTTAGCCAAAAAAAAGAGACCGCCTAACATGGCCAGTCCCACGGCTACTAAAAACGTGGATTGAAAAAACAGCTCACTATGTGTCGTGGCCAGATACCCAAATATTAGACCGAAAAGCATAGCTCCCATACTGTGGCTGGCATTGAATCCAATCCATGCCTGCCACATGGAGATTTCGCTGGTTATCACCAGGTTAGAATTTTCCATAGCCGTTTGCAGGTTCAGATCTCGAGGTTTAAGTTTTGGCCCCCAAAATGTGAATACTATATGTGCAAGCCCCAGCAAAAAAATGATACCCGCACTGATTGCCATAAGTATTATAGAAATCAAAATATTGTCCCCGATACCGTCTTATGAAAGTTATTCCAGAAATTTATTTTCGTTGATCCAGTATCCGGATATGGAATCTTTCACCTATACCTCTCTTTAGGTTGGCGCGCTTATCATATACGCAGTTGGTCCAGATAGTTTTGGCATTCTTTTGGAGATCGTAGCCTGATAAACTCAATGTCTTTATATGCCGGATTGTTTAGGAAATCCAAGTTTTTAGTTCTATTCTTATAGTAGGTTCTGATCGTCCATAAAACTATGGAGTCCCTCGAAAGAAGGCCTTTCAGACTTTCTTTGTTACCTGTACCAGGCCAAATTTCTTCCTTGCTTATTATTCGTGAAATTGCTCTCTTTAGTGCTTGAAACAGGGTTCTGGGAAAGTTGAAATCTATCCAGATAATGGTGTCTACTTCTCTCCATTTTATTGGAATAGTACGAGTATAATTCCCATCCAAAACCCAGGTACTAACACGTAATCTTTTTTCGAGTTTCCTGAAAAATTCCTCATCATCTGGCCAGTACCAAGCTTTCCCCCAAAATAGAGCGTCCATTTCGATGAACGGATAACCAAGCTTTTTGGATAGTTCTCTGGAGAAACAGGTTTTCCCGCTACCGCTCGTTCCGACAATATTTATTTTCTTCATGTTTGGCGAATACTTGTCGTGTAGGGGTGTGTGATGTCAAAAAAGCAAAGCTCGCAATTCTAAGTAACAGTTTTTGCTGCGTTTAAAGTGATACCCGTTAATGCCAAGGCGACGAGCTGTGTCTATGTTCACCAGGCTATCATCGACAAAAAGCGTATCCACAGGATCTAAATCAAAACGATTCAGGGTCAGGTGGAAAATTTCGTCATCTGGTTTCATGCATCCTTCTATTCCAGATATCACGATACCGCTGAACATATCGAAAAAGTCCATGCTTTGAATATGAGCGTAAGTTTCACGAGACATATTTGAAAGACAGAACATACGGATTCCGCTGCTGGACAATTCTTGCATCAGCAACAAAGTTTCGGAAATTGGATATAAAGAGCCCTTGGCGGTTTGAAAGGCTCTTTCGACTAGGTCTCTGTTCAATGACGACCTTTGGCAAATCTTCGAGATAACGTTAAGTTCCGATTCTATGCCATGATCTAGATCAAGCCAGTCTTGATGGTGGAACAGTTCCTTACCAAGTAGCTTCTGCTGTTCTGTTTCAAGGCCAAGAGAATTCAGAATACCATCAACATTCCAATCTATAACCACGTTTCCCAGGTCGAAAATTACCGCTCTATTCTGTACTGACTGAGATTTTGCTTTCATGTTCTGGAATAGTTCCGAATGTAAAATGGTCTTTAACTGCTTCTTGGGATTCTAGTGACAATTCAAAGAAAATATTCCCTGATTGCACCTACCGCTGTTGGTCCGGAGACCTTGTAGTGTGTGCCGTCATTCATTGGCTCCTGTGTAGTAGCCCGGTAATGCTACCACTTTATTATGAATTATTAGTTCATGGGGCTTGCAAAAGAACGATAATTTTCTGAGCCTCATCCTGAAAGCGCTCCGAAAATCTAATCTCTTGAACCTTTAATTCGCCAATTTGATATACCCAATCCTGGCTGGTTGGGTCTTGCGTAACTTGTTATGCAGCACCGCTAGCGCATTCTCATTGTTCCTGCTTTTGAACAGGAATTACAAAACTGGCAGGATATTCTCGATGCTTGTCTGTGATAGCATCAGTGATTCCCAGATCCAGAAATACGGCGCTGGCGACAATTTTTGCACCAATGGTGCTAGGCATTGATCCGAAAGCTGTTCTTCCGTCTGCGGTTTTGCAATCGTACTTCAAAGGATCGTCTGATCTGCGTACAAAATAGGTTGACGGAATAGGCGCGTCCCAGTTTCCACGCTTGTTATCCAATTTGCATTGGCCGTTTGAGCCGTCACTGAACGAGATTGCAATTGGTACCATTGCGTCATTGGTGAGTGTTGCACACCCGGCTAGGCCAATTGCTAATACTAACGTACTACACAATTTCATTTTATTTATTCCTGCAGAGTAATAATACCAGCTTATCAAATTCTAAAAAATATTGAGACATGTCAGAATTGTTCTAAGGTTTCTGCATAACGCTCAGCATAGCTGGCGTGAAACGTCCACGTTAATAAAATTGTTAGGCATTTTTAGCTACAGCCATAACTACTGGCATTTCACCTTTTTCGAATGTAAGGGTAAAAGGTTTTGATAATGATACATGTTTGAAACCCGTGGTTTCAAGTGAATTTTCAATTGTGGTTTCACTCAAACCAAACTCTGGGTCATCATCAGGCTGCAACCAATCCCACTGAAATAGCAAACCATCGGTAACTAAAAGTGATCTTAATAGCTTCAATACCGACATATAATTTGGAATGAAACTGAGAACAGAAGAAGCAACAACAATATTAAACTTTTGTTTAAACGCGGAATTGTTATTAATTAGTTCCAAGGTTAGTGAATCTGATAGTGCTACAACATTTTGAAGTTTTTTAGATTGTAGAACATTAATCATTTTTGGTGATGTATCTATTGCTACAATACTGCTTGCTAATGGCGACACTCTTTCAGTAAGTAACCCTGTGCCACAACCAAAATCCAATATTCTTTTACCTTCTATATTGACGCTGTCAATTAATGATGCATACGCCTTGTCGGAATAATATATAACATTACTATTTGTATCCCAAGTATCTGCACTATCATCCCATCTGTCACTCATCGTGTTTCCTTTATAGACCTAACGACATATACATGCGGCATCGTTAAGAAAGTTGGCGCGTAGTTTACGTAGGCAAACGCAGTGACAAATTTTAAACATCCGTATCATCGACTTGTTAGATGTGGTTCGTGGATTATTCTTGAATGCAAGAATGTATACTCGAATCATAACTTTCCTGCACTACAAAGCGAAATTTGGAATGCGCGAAATCAAAACTCTACTTCGACGCGGTAGCGACTATCGACATAACTCGTTATACGGCGACACGAAAGCTTCGAAGCGTAAAAGAAATGGATCTTTGGCCACCCCTGCGCGATTGATTTGTATTTTCTTTTATTGATGTTTAAGATATTTTCCCATCGTTTTTTTAGTGTTTGTCGGCAAGACGGCAAAGTAATATTTTTTTATTACGGATAATTAGTCCGTATGCACCTACTCTTGTAATATTGTTGTGGGAAGTATCCATGTTTTATCTACGAGTTTAACACCTGTAGCAAGGTCGTGAAAAAGCGGAGCTTTTTGGCGTCCCGTGGCTATACTTGTATGTTTTTCTTCAATTCAATCCAACATACGAAGTGACGCAAGCATTTCATTTGTAATCAGCTCTAATTCGCCTTCGATTTCTAAGGATAAAGCATCAAGATCGTTGAAATCTGGACTTTCAACTATTGTGATTGCAAAAACTGAATATTGTGGAATCTCTTCACTTGTAACCCATTTGGTCGTTTTTAATAGATCCCAGTATTTTTTCTGGATCTGCTTGGTTTGACCCAATAACCATACTTCAAACCTCATTTCCCTATGGTTCAATACAAGACCAAACTTTAGCTTTCTATTTTTGAGATATTCATTTGAAATATAGAAATATGTGTAATCCATATAACCCTGAAATATGCTTCCGAATACAAACTCTTGAGCAAAAGTTTTAGAAAACCGTGTCTTCAAACCCACCACGTATTTTATTAGTTTTGTGTAGGCATATGGTAAGTCCTCTTTGTTGAGCTGCTCCTTATATGCGTTCACCAGACAATTTAGATTCTTCATTCCAATTTTCTCGTATTGTTCTCGGCGCCAAGTGAAAACATAACGCCTGTAGTGCGGGCGTGAAAAAGCGGAGCTTTTTTGCGTCCCGTGGCTATACTGGTTATGTAGCAACTACTTGATTATAATCTCTTCTGAATAAACGTCATACACTCCCTCTGATCGGGCGATGTAGAGCATCTTGGTGCCATCGGGAGACCATGACGGTTCTGCTACTCTTTCAAATCCTGTTCCGACCCTTCCGAGAACGCTTCCGCTCGTATCTAAAATCGATATCTGTCTTGATCCATCCTCCAGAATTGAGGCGCCTGCAAGTTGATCGCCGCTCGGGGACCATGTAGGACAAAAATCGTGGCCGGCCTTGGTAGTTATTCTCTCAATCAAAGAGCCGTCAATTGACATAGTGTATATCTCGTCATCCTTCCCATTTGTATCTCGGCGCGAAAAGAAACTTATCTGATCTCCCTGAGGGCCCCATCGCGGCCATACACTTCTGTGACCGCTTTTGGTCAATTTTCTCGTGATCCTAGAATCGAGATTGAAAACGACTAAATCAATTGAGCCGTTTGAATCTAGAGTGTATGCCAATTCATTCGAGGTTGGTGACCAATCTAGAAACAGTATCTCGCCTTCCGAATGAGGATTGTAAATCGTTGTAGACGAATCGAGAAGATTGTGTACCACGATATTCGAAACATTGGCTTCTTGTCGAATGTAGGCTATTCGAGTTCCGTTTGCGGACCATGTTGGAAAACGTTCATCCTGATCCGATTTCGTAATCTGAAGAAGATTCGACCCATTGGGCTTCATCTGGTAAACATCCCAATTCCCCGTCCTATTGGATTCGAAAAGCACGGCTTCACCATCCGGGGACCACGTTGGATATCTGTCATCCGAATTTGAGTTTGTCAGGTTTGTCGCCTCTCCGGCGAACAGGGATTCAACATCAACTACCGTTATTGAGATGCAGAGAAGGATGGTCAATATCAACAGAAAATCACTATACTGCATAACGCCTGTAGCGCGGGCGTGAAAAAGCGGAGCTTTTTTGCGTCCCGTGGCTATACTGGCTATGTGTCATCTTTCGATATGAACGCTTCATCAAATTGAGGAATTTTATCATCTATTGAATACCAGTTCGCTTTCCATGCGGTTCGGACGTGCCCCGTGATAGCAACATCTAATAGACCATCGAATCCCCCCAAACGAACACGAATATCGTCTGGATCATGATCAGATCTCGCATAAAGCGCTGACCCGCATTGTGAGCAGAAAGCATTGTACAACCCAGGCTTATGTTCAAATTCAGAGATTTGATCTTTCGGCCCTTCTAATTTCCACTGGTCCTTTCGAATCTTCGCATTTGCTGAGAATGCAGTACCCGTTTTTCGACGACACTGGTTACAGTGGCAATATCGAACTTCACCAAAGCTCCCAGATATCGCGAATCGAAACATTCCGCAAAAACATTGCCCACTTGCCACGGTCATGACATATAACGCCTGTATAACCGGGCCGCGTCGGCATGCGAAGCATGTAATAGCGGGTCCGGCTGTAGGTGCGTAGCACCGAAGGCGTAGTTAATACCTTTGATACTCATTGAGCCTTCTCCTCAGCATTACGAATTCGTAAGCTGGAAGGCGACCAAACCAAACAGGAGAAGACCCAATGAGTTTCTATAACCATAGCCATCCATACTACTGTGGCATCGATTTACATGCCAGATCGCTGTACGTCTGTATTCTTGATGATACCGGCAGTACCTGTCTACATAAGGAAATACCTGCAGATCCTGACAAACTACAGCGCTTGCTTACTCCCTACATAGGGAATGTGGTGGTAGGCGTTGAATGCATGCACTGTTGGTATTGGGTATCTGATTTTTGTGAGAACCTGGGTGTAGCTTTTATACTGGGTCATGCCTTATACATGAAAGCCATCCATGGGGGTAAAGCCAAAAACGACCGTATTGATTCGTTTAAAATTGCCAGTTTGATTTGTGGCGGTAATTTCCCCTTGGCTTATGTGTATCCTAAAGAAATGAGAGCAACGAGAGACCTGTTGCGCAGGCGGATGAAGATTGTCCGACACGGTGCGCAGCTCAGGGCTGCTTTTACAGACTGCGCTGTGCAGTAGAACATTGATCTTGACCTGTCGATACTGGATTGCTATTCCATACAACTGAATAAGGTGGAGTGGTACATCAAACAACAGGCCAAACAACACAAGCCACTACATTTTGATCTGTTAAGAACTATATGGGGTATTGGTCCTATACTGGTGTTAACGATTATTTATGAAATCGGCAATATCCAGCGTTTTGGCTCCGTTCAGAAGTTTGCTTCTTACGCCAGGTTAATTAAGTGCAAGGCGGAGTCGGCGGGCAAAACCTATGGAACACAGGGCAATAAGATTGGTGATGCGCATTTGAAGTGGGCTTTTTCTGAAGCTGCTGTTTTGCATTTGCGTGGTAATGAGAAAGCCCAAAAGTATGTATTGAAATTACAAAAGCGTATGGGCAAGGCAAACGCACTTTCTGCTCTGGCGCACAAACTGGGGCGCTGTGTTTACTTTATGTTAACTAATGAGACGCTGTTTGATGAAAGTCAATTTTTGAAGGGTTAGTCACGTAATGGGGTGAGCTGAAATTCTAACTGGACAATATGGCTGAATGTTAACAAAGTGATAAGTGCTCAGTGGAAAGATATTCCATGATCATCGCTTATACATCAGATAGCCTGAGCCAGAACATTTGATTAGACACTCCATTGTCGTGCATACAGTTTTTGATGTTGTTTACACCCTGCCTGAGCCTGAAACTAACTGGGTGCACTTTGCAGTGCAAACCAAACCTTTGAATAGCGCCAGAATGAGGTTAACCGATGAATGTCTAGTGGCCCTGTGTATGTCCACGGAGGGATGAAAACACAGGCGGCGGTGAGACCGCAATAAGAGACCCTCAATATGTGTTTGCTGTAAGCAACTGACTTAACAGCGACGACGACAGATGAAGTAAACGGTTATTGAAAACTGCCTGGTCTTTAGCCATGAGAATGGCTGAAACTATTTTTTAATGTCTGTTGACTCGAGAACGGCTCATATGTGTTAAGCGGTATGAGAAAATACATAAATGTGCGAATGACGGTGGCCAATCCGTGAGCAATAAATTCTATTGAGCTAGGATAGTTGAAAGGAAATATTAGGAAAAGGGTTATGTTGCGTGCGGTATTATTACTATTGCTATTTGTCGGGGGTTGTATGACGAGGGAATTTACCCTGGATGGCCCGCATGTTGATACGACACCTCTTGGTTGTGGATATAAATGGTTTCAAGCCGGTTATTCACCCACGCAAGAATTTACCTGTGAGCTAAGTCGTGAATCCATTAAGAAACACGAAATGGCGTTGGCTACTAAAAACGCATGGGAAGTTGCTCGAACAAGATGCCCAAAGAGTTGTAAACCAACGGAACTCAAAGACTCTGTGATATCCGAAGAACGTTTTCCGGAAGGGATCTGTCGAAATGGAACTCTCTACTTCAGCACTCGAGTTTATTTCTTATGTGGTGGACTGTGAGTTGAGCGCATAACGCCCAAATAACAGGCTAAGTAATGGTTGGCTATAATTGTGTAGCGAAGCGAAACGTAGCCAACTGTTACGTGTCCTTGTTGATTTTCTTGTTATGTTGCTCATATGCAGGCTATTTCAAGGCTTCTAAGATACTTTCAACATGAGCATCAGTCGTATCAATAATATGAACTCCGGGAGCATCGCCATTTTGTAATATTAAAGAAAGTTCGGTTCCCCCAAGAATTAGACCTTGGATATCATATTCTCTCTTCATTTTTGAAGCGATTGCTAATAACTCAGATTTTGTATCATCTTGAATATTCCCTTTAACAAGCTCCTTTAAGTATTTTTCGTGAATAAAATTCTGATCTATATCGTTAGGGATAAAAACTTGGATATTATGTTGTGAAAAAACTTGATCATAAAACCCACCGTTCATAGTAAATTTGGTTCCAAACAAAGCAACACGTTGCAAGCCTATTTCTTTGACCTTTTTACAAGTAGCCTCTACTATGCTTATTAATGGTAATGGTGAAGATTTACGGACTTTATCGAATATTATATGGGGCGTATTTGAAGCTAGTAGTCCAAAGTCAGCACCAGCTGCTGCAAGCTTTCCAAATTCAACAACTAAATTATCAGCAATCTCGTCAAATCTATCCGCCCCTAATAATTTCAGCATTTCACTCATATTAATACTGTTTATAATTATTTTGGGGAAATTACCGTTAACGTCATATTCACGATAAGCAGCGATAATTTTACGATAGTAGTCAATCGTAGATTCAGGCCCTATACCTCCAATAATTCCAATGGTTTTCATGATTATCTCCTAGCTTTAAAATGAAAACTTAACTGTGAAAGCAACATAACGCAGCCATAATGGGCGCGGAGCAGCTTTGCTGCGAAGCGTCCCAAACACCGAAGGGTGTGAATTGATGGCTTTGTTATGCATTGCTAGTAAATGCCTCATGAAATGAAAACTTACCCTCTGGGTTTTTGCCGTTAAGCAATTTCAACATAAAATATTCTTCTGGCTCCGTATCAGGGCAGTGGTCAGGTGATAACTTGAAGCCAAAGCGAAAATAGTAGTTAGGATCTCCGGTCAATATGCATCCCAGAGCACCACGATTCGTAATCTCCAATATACCAGCTTCTATAAGTTGAGAACCGATTCCAAATCCTTGACGTCCTGGTAAAACTGAGACTGGCCCAAGTGCATACCAAGGACTCGTACCAACACTGATGTTAGCTGGAGAGAAAGAAATTTGCCCGACCAACTTACCGTCCTCCAAAGCAACAAGAGAGAGGGAAAGCGCGTCCATACTTCTTAGCGTGTCTATTAGATCTTGTTCATCACCATCGGCGTATTGCTTT
>Ga0256847_1000401_pt1 | contig 28300 bp, 30 predicted proteins | sample TeddybearmetaG_FD_189099 | JGI IMG/M metagenome (GOLD analysis project Ga0256847, IMG submission 189099) | Hydrothermal vent microbial communities from East Pacific Rise, Pacific Ocean - Teddybear | ecosystem: Environmental > Aquatic > Marine > Hydrothermal vents | place: Pacific Ocean: East... | reverse complement strand
ATTGTTATTTGGTTTCAGAGCCACATTGATATCCTTGTTATACCTTTGGCGTGGAAGCATTAGCACTATCTTACCGGAAAAGCAGGGTTTCGGGGTGTGGACTTCTTTATATATTAGAAATCACAGATAATTCAGTTAAATGGCGGTTGTGGGCACTTTCCCGTCTATGGCTATGCTTAGTGTGTAATCGACAGCTCACTGAACCTAAGCAGCCATTCAGGCGATAGCAAGTCTTACAACGTCTGTAATGTCACATACCAAACTATTGCACATAATGAGATATGCGCAACTCTTACTCCAGCAAAGAAAAGTTCATTTCCAAATATTTTGTAGCGTACCCAAAAATTATTCTATGTTTGCTGTACAAGATCGAAGGAAAACCTGATTGTTTATTATCATAATCCGAGCCAAGCTTCTCTACAAACTGCAAAAAATTGGTTTGGAGCAGGGAATGTTCATGAGTTGTAAATGATAGTGAGAGTTCATATTTTATAAGCTGTATTAGTTCAGACTCGAGGCTCGCCAAACATGAAAACAGGAACGCTTACCTGGTTGTTTGCCAAAACCGAAAGAAACCCGAAAAATCAAGACTATTCAGGACAATTCAATCTCTTTTGATGGATCGATTGACGCACTTCCTATAGAATGGCTCGCCTTTTGGGCCGTTCACAAAACGGGCTTCATACGTGGAATATATTTTGTACAAATTGTTGTGCAAATTCGTACAACATCCTAAGCAGAAGATTTAAATTGTCCTTAGATATCAACCATATCCGTAATTTTTCAATCATCGCCCATATCGATCATGGTAAATCGACGATTGCTGATCGTTTTATTCAACACTGTGGTGGTTTGAGTGATCGCGAGATGTCAAATCAGGTGCTGGATTCTATGGATCTGGAACGTGAACGCGGCATTACCATTAAGGCACAAAGTGTTTCACTGGATTTCAAATCAGATGATGGTGAAACCTATCATCTCAATTTTATTGATACGCCTGGTCATGTGGATTTCTCTTACGAAGTTTCACGCTCACTGGTAGCCTGCGAAGGGGCCCTGTTGGTGGTAGATGCGTCACAGGGCGTCGAAGCACAAAGTGTTGCTACTTGTTACACGGCATTTGATCTCGATCTGGAAGTGATTCCAGTGCTCAATAAAATTGATTTACCTGCAGCCGATCCGGAGCGGGTTAAACATGAAATTGAAGATGTAATCGGTATTGATGCCTCTGATGCAATTGAAACCAGTGCCAAAACAGGGCAAGGCATCCATGAATTGCTGGAACAGTTAGTAAAACTAGTTCCACCACCAAAAGGTAGTCCAGACAATAAATGCCAGGCTCTTATCATCGATTCGTGGTTCGATAGTTACGTCGGTGTTATCACTTTGGTGAGGGTGATGCAGGGGACGATTAAACCCAAACAAAAGATAAAAATGATGTCGTCAGGTGCAGAGTATCTGGTCGAAAAAGTTGGCGTGTTCACGCCCAAACGGCTCGATAAATCGAGCCTACAAGCGGGTGAAGTGGGATATATCATTGCCAGCATCAAAGATATCGACTCAGCCAGGGTAGGCGACACCGTTACGCTTAGCCAGGACCCTGCAAATGAAGCTTTGGCTGACTTTGAAGAGATACAGCCGCGTGTTTTTGCCGGTCTGTTTCCAGTCAGTTCCGATGACTATGAAAATTTACGCGAAGCACTGAAAAAGCTGAAACTCAATGATGCCTCGATGCATTTCGAGCCAGAAACGTCGCAGGCGCTCGGTTTTGGTTTTCGTTGTGGGTTTCTGGGTTTATTGCATATGGAAATTGTTCAGGAACGGCTGGAGCGTGAGTATGACCTCGATCTGATCACTACAGCCCCAACTGTTATCTATCAAATCGAGACTACTTCAGGCGATGTAATCGAAATCCACAACCCAGCTGATCTGCCAGTAGTAAACAAGATTAATGAAATTAGGGAGCCAATCATTCAGGCAAATATACTGTTGCCCGAACTCTATATTGGTGCTGTCATCAAATTATGTATAGAAAAACGAGGTGTGCAAAAGGATATTCGCTATCTGGGTAAACAAGTCTCTCTGGTTTTTGAGATACCTTTGAGCGAAGTCGTGCTGGATTTTTTCGACCGCTTAAAAAGCGTCAGTCGGGGTTATGCATCATTTGATTATGAACTGATCAGGTTTGATGCCGCAAAACTGGTCAAGCTCGATATTCTAATCAATGGTGATCGTGTTGACGCATTGTCTTTAATTGTCCACAGAGATAATGCTGATTATCGTGGGCGAGAGCTAGCCAGCAAAATGAAGGAATTAATTCCACGGCAGATGTTTGATGTTGCGGTACAGGCAGCGATTGGTTCAACCATTGTGGCCAGAACTAATATTAAGGCGTTACGCAAAAACGTCACTGCAAAATGCTATGGTGGTGATATTACGCGCAAGAAAAAATTGCTGGAGAAACAAAAAGCCGGTAAAAAACGCATGAAGCAGGTTGGCAACGTTCAAATACCGCAGGATGCATTTCTAGCAGTGCTAAAGGTCGATAGTTGAGGATACTAAAATTTACATTTACAGGAATTATTCGCAGGAAATAAATTTATGATTCATTTTGATTTTGAAGCATTGTTGTTACTCGGGACATTGCTTACCGGAGTTATCTGGCTGATTGATACACTTTTTTTTGCTAAATCACGCCGGCTGAAAGCAGAGGGTAATACTGAATATGAACCCATTATTATTGAATACTCACGTTCATTTTTCCCAGTGTTGTTAGCGGTATTGGTTTTACGCGGTTTTCTACTGGAACCATTTCGGATTCCTTCCGGTTCAATGATGCCTACCTTGTTAATTGGCGACTTTATACTGGTTAACAAATTTTCTTACGGCATTCGATTGCCCGTTATTCATACAAAATTAACCGAAGGAGATAAGCTCAAGCGAGGCGACGTCGCCGTTTTTCGTTTTCCGGAAGATGAATCACTGGACTTCATTAAACGTGTGATCGGTTTGCCAGGTGATCGTATTAGTTATTATAATCGTCGACTTACCATCAATGGCAAAGAACTGGATGTTAAGCTCGACAGAGTTTATGAGGGACAGGGAACAATTGCCAGCACCAACATGAAAGGTGGTGAAATTTATCAGGAAAAACTGGATGGTGCTATGCATATGATGATGACTGATCCAGACATAGGTTTTACTCACAACGGAGAGCTGGTTGTGCCTGAAGGAAAGTATTTTGTGATGGGCGATAATCGTGATCATAGTAACGATAGTCGTTTTTGGGGCTTTGTGCCGGAGCAAAATCTGGTCGGTAAAGCGATCATGATCTGGATGCACTGGGACTGGCGTGATGGTGGAAGCGGTCTGGACCTTAGTAGAATAGGAACCGAGATATCAATTTAGGAAGAGAAATGAATAAAATTCAAAATATCAGGAAGCAAAAGGGATTAACAGTGATTGGCTGGTTATTTGTAATCGGCCTGGCCGGTTTAATTCTGATCAGCGTATTTAAAGTTTTGCCCATGTATATGGAATATTACAAGGTGGTAACCCTGCTCAAGAGCCTCAAGGAAGACAGCAAGATAGATATGAAATCAAAACGCGCGATTCAAGAAGTGATGAAAAAAAGGCTTTATATTGACGATATAAGATCGGTCAAAAAAGAAAATATAATCATTGATACGAAAGGCGGTGTCACCACCATAACCGTCAAATATGAAACCCGCGAGACCTATATCTCCAACCTGTTTATCGGGGCAGAATTTGAACACACAGTTGAGATTATCAGGTGATAGAGGCCGCCAAGATTCAAGGCGTTATCCATTTTCAGTTCAAGCAACCAGAATTACTTGAGCAGGCTTTAACCCACCGAAGTTATTCCAAAAATATTAACAATGAACGCCTGGAATTTCTGGGCGACAGTGTACTCAGTCTGACGATCTCAGATAATATTTATACTCGCCTGCCAAATGCCACAGAAGGAGAACTTAGCCGCATTCGTGCCAGCCTTGTTAAAGAAGAAGCGCTGGCTACCGTTGCTCGTGATATCAATTTAGGAGAATATATCCGCCTTGGTGCCGGTGAAATGAAGAGTGGCGGGTTTCGCCGTTCATCGATTTTGTCAGATGCGTTGGAAGCATTGTTTGGTGCCATTTATCTGGATGCGGGATATCAGCAGGTCAGTAAAACCATATTATTTCTGTATGAAGATTACCTGGTGACATTACCATCTCCAGGTGACCTGAAAGATCCAAAAACCAGTTTACAGGAGACATTACAGGGGAAAAAAATGACACTGCCAGAATATCGTGTGGTCAAAACTGTAGGCAAGGCACATAATCAGACATTTACTGTAAACTGCGAAATTAGTGATCTAAAGGTCAAAGTGGCAGGTACTGGATCCAGTCGTAAACGCGCAGAGCAAATGGCAGCATCGAGAGCTTTGGAAGAGATTAGTGGCTAGCTTGCTCCCTCCCTCTCACTTACCTCCTACTGCTATCTCGCATTGGACACTGGTGAGCGATGAAAGCTAACCACTTTCGAACCGGATATGTCGCTCTGATCGGAAAACCGAATACGGGTAAATCGACCTTAATGAATGCACTGCTGGGTGAAAAGGTCAGCATAACTGCGCACAAACCACAAACTACACGTCATCAGCTTCTAGGCATAAAAACTACTGAAGATTATCAATGTATATTTGTTGATACTCCGGGCATTCATGATCATCAAAAGAAAGCCATAAACCGCTATATGAACCGAGCTGCGACCAGTATGTTGAATGATGTCGACCTGGTTTGTGTTTTACTTGAAGCGCGTAAAATCACCGCAGAAGATGAGAAAATTCTGACCCTGATAAAACCATTGAAACAAGTTGTTATTGTGCTAAATAAAATCGACCAACGCGGCAGGCATGAATTGTTACCCGTTATGGCTCGTATTTCAGAACTAGCGCCAGATCGCGAAATTATTCCCGTATCGGCTCTGAAAAAAGATAATCTTGAGCATCTCCAGGAAGAATTAGTTGGTTATTTACCGCAGGCTATTCCTCATTTTCCGGATGATCAGCTAACAGACAAGCCAATGCGGTTTTTCGTGTCGGAAATTATTCGAGAAAAACTGTTCCGAACCCTGACACAGGAACTACCTTATGCCATAACTGTTGATGTCGAGTTATACAAGGTTGAGTCAGATATCATTCGTATTGCAGCTTCAATCTGGGTTGAACGAAAGTCTCAGAAAGGTATTGTGATTGGAAAAAAAGGAGAAATGTTGAAAAAAATTGGTGCGCAGGCAAGACAGGACATAGAGCGCCTGGCAGATAATAAGGTGTACCTGCAGCTTTGGGTCAAAGTGCGCGAAGGCTGGTCAGATGATGAAAGATCGTTGGCGGCTTTTGGTTACGCCAACGAATAAGTACTTGTACTCCAACAACATTGTAGTGACGGATTCAGCGTTCCCGTGGTGTTTCGCAGCAAGGCGCGGTGTGTAGGCAATGGCCACTCCCTTGACCAGCACCGCAACGCGGCTGCGGGACACCACGGGAATGCCCTGCGGGTTGGCTTGTCAGCGCCCATGGACTGCGTTGCGCCTCTTGCCAAGGGAGCGACCATTGCCCGCGCTTGCCATGAACGCTGACAAACCAACTGAACCCGTCATTACAATGTTGTTGGAGTACTAAAATGGACAATCGGGTAATTGACCAGCAAGCATATCTGATTCACCGTAAAGATTATCGCAATAACAGTTTGATTCTTGAATTATTTACTCAGGATTTTGGGCGGGTTAGTTTGTTAGCCAGGGGGGCAAAAAACAGTAAAACGCCGGCAAAATTTCAACCTTTCCAGCTTTTGCAGGTAAGTTGGGTCGGTGCTACCGAATTAAAAACACTAACTTCACTGGATGCTGGAAGGCAGATAATAGAGCATCAACTCTATTTTGCTGCATTATATGTCAGCGAATTACTATTGCTGTTTCTGCCTAAAGGGGAAAATAGTGAGTTATTATTCAAATCTTACCAGCAATTTTTATTGCAGCTAACTGAACAGACTATTCAAAGCCAGCTACGAACTTTTGAGACTAAGCTCATGTTGTTTTCCGGCCTGATGCCGGATATATCATGTGATGCTATTTCCTATGAACCCATCCAGGCGAATAAGTTCTATCAGTTTTATCCGGACAGTGGTTTTGTAAAAAGCAACAATAATGAAAATATATTCAGCGGTGAAGCTATATTAAAATGGCTGGAACAGGATTTTGACAATAATGCTGTTAAAAACCTCGCCCGAGTCATCATGCGAAGTATTATTGACTTTAACCTGAATGGAAAAAGGTTAAAATCACGTGATATCTACCAACAACTCAAAAACAGCTGACGCATTCATGAAAAACTCTATCACACTTGGCGTGAATATCGACCATGTTGCAAGCTTGCGACAATCTCGCAATACAAAATATCCAGAACCCGTTCATGCCGCCCAGATTGCCGAATTATCTGGCGCCGATTCGATCACCATTCATTTGCGTGAGGATCGCCGTCATATTCAAGATGGGGATGTTTTTATTTTAAAACACACCGTTCAAACTAAACTCAACCTGGAAATAGCGGTCACTGAAGAAATGATCGATTTTGCCGTAAAATTACAACCTGAAGATGTTTGTCTGGTGCCAGAGAGGCGAGAAGAATTGACGACTGAAGGAGGATTGGATGTAGTAGGTCAGTTGGATAAAATTAAAACTGCCTGTCATCAACTAAAAGATGCAGGCATCAATGTTTCACCCTTTATTGATGCCAGAAAAGACCAAATAAACGCGGTTATATTGTGTGGAGCACCCTGTGTTGAAATTCATACGGGGCACTTTGCCAATGCCACCGGCAGGAAACAAATCAAGTTGCTGGAAGAACTAAATGAAGCTTTTGAATATGCTCATGGCAGGGGTTTGCAAGTCAATGCAGGGCATGGTTTGCATTATCACAATGTGCAACAAATAGCCTGTAATCCGTTGGTTTCTGAATTGAATATTGGACATTCAATTATTGCAGATGCGGTATTTAATGGCCTGGCTAATTCGGTACGCGAAATGAAACGGCTGATGATCGAAGCACGAGTTTCCGGGAGTTAGTCAGTTACCATGATTGCAGGCATAGGAGTCGATATAGTTGAGGTTAGCCGTTTTCAAAGTATGTTGGATCGATACGGTAATCGGGTAGCTGAGAAGTTATTGAGTCAGTCAGAACTGGCTCAATTTAAACAGTCGAAACAACAGGCTTCATTTCTATCAAAGAGATTTGCGGCTAAAGAAGCCGCTGTTAAGGCATTAGGTTGTGGATTTGGACAAGGAATCTGGTATCAGACCATTGAGGTAATCAATCTACCTTCAGGTCAGCCGCTGTTAAAATTCCATGGCCAGGCGGCTGCACGGATGTCTAGAAAGCACATACTTTCAAGTTTTGTTTCACTTTCAGATGAGAAAAACGCAGTTGTTGCTATGGTTTTATTAGAGAAATGAAGCACAATATTGCTAAGTGTGAAATCTGTGCAATAATTTAATAAAATGAACTGCTATAAATCGTTAACTTCTCTCTAACAGGTCAGGAATTTGTTTGTTCGTGTTCTGTTTTCTCCCGTAAAAAAAATTTACCATTTGTCGATATGAAAGCAGTAGCCAAAGATTCAATCGAACGTCTTTACCGAATTGAAATAAAACCTTTATTCCGGTATTTCAAAAAAGAAAAACTGGTGTTCTGGTTTGCCTGCCTATACCTGTTTTTTGAATATGTTCGAATTCAGTTAATGTATCCGGTGATCGATGTCGCTCCATGGACGTTTCTATCGATACTGGGCATGATGTTGCTGGCTTTTAAGGATCCAAAAATTAAATGGGTGTCATCAACTGGAAACAAAATGATGATAGCAATGTTTGTGGTCATCATTGTCTCATCTTTGTTATCTAAAGACGTTGAATATTCGTTCAGTCATCTCGATTCGTTTTACAACTGGATGCTAATATATTTTGTTCTGATTGCTATTTTAAACTCAGAAAAACGATTCTTTTTTTTCATGCTGATATATCTGATTTTTAATTTCAAAATGTCTCAACATGGATTTGTTAGCTGGATGCAACGTGGATTTAGTTTTGACGCTGATGGCGTTCAAGGCCCACCGGGCTGGTTTAGTAATTCGGGAGAATTGGGTATTCAACTCTGCGTTTATTTACCTTTATCTATTTATTTTATAAAACCTTTCTACGCAAACTGGAACTGGATAAAAAAGGGGATATTTTTACTGATGCCATTTACTGCAATAGGTGCTGCAATCGCATCATCATCTCGGGGTGCTTTGCTGGGGATTGCAGCCTCGGGATTGGTGGTTTTGTGGAAGAGCCCTTACAAGATTAAAGGAACCATTTTTCTGGTTATTTTATCGGTGGCTGTTTATAACGCTATACCTGAAGAATCCCTTAAACGATTCGAATCTTCCGGGACTGATAGTACCTCGCAGCAGCGGTTGGAGATTTGGAAAATTGGATTAAATGAAATGAAAGATAATCCTTTTTTCGGCGTTGGTTTTGAAAACTGGCGGCCGTATTATCGCCAAAAATACCCGCAGTACAATCATTATACTGCGTTTGTCCACAATATTTTTATCCAGGCTGGAACAGAGCTTGGCTATGTTGGATTGTCACTTTTTATAGTAATGGTTTTGTATAGTTTTGTTGCTAATCGACAAACTAGAAGATTCGCCAAAAAAACCGACAATCAATTTTTTTACAATCTGGCGCATGGCTTTGACGTCTCACTGGTAGGTATGCTGGTCAGCGCGTCATTTGTAACGGTATTATATTACCCCTACTTCTGGATACATTTTACCTTCGTTGTGGCAATGAACCGAATCGCAATGAATCAATTCAGGTCCTATAAAAAAGACAAGAAAAAAAACAAAGATAATAGTGAGAAGAAAAGTAAGACAGACAGCTCTTCGGCTTCTGCTCTGTTACTAGTAAATAAATAAATGGAGTACTAGATCTCTATCATTTAATTCGGCGTTTCAATTCTTCAAAAAATGACAGGTATTGAATAAAATCAAACCGGGTTTCCGGGAGTGCAAAACGAGGTAGTTGAAAGTGAAAACTTGAAACCGATGTATGCTGAGGAATTGTGTCCACTGCCCCTTTTATTCCAAGGTTTTGTAAGGTTTTTATCTCCCTTTCACCATAGTCTGAAAGACGACCCGTCGGGTAAGCAAAATTCATGCTGGCCGTTTTCAATTTAGAATGCACACGATTAAAAGAACCTTCGATTTCGAGCTGGCTTTCCTCGTCTGAAAGTTGACTTAGAATTCGATGTGATTGTGTATGTGCCGCAATTTCGTGGCCGAGATCTATAAATTTCTGTGCATCATTCCAGCTCATGGGGCGGTAGTATTCAGGCTGCTCAGGAGGCAGTACATCAGCCTGCTGATAAAAACTCTCAAGCCAGGTATAGAGATGGGTTTGATCTATGGTTTTTAATCGGTTCTGTACCAGCGATGTATACCGGCCAGAATTTCCATTTTGTGTGAAATCTAACGCTAGAATACTTCCGTCCGGCAATGATATTGAAAGCTTATCCTTCGAAGTATGTCGCAAAATATAATTTACCTGATCGTCCCATGGCCAGAGCTTTCCATCCAGAAAATCTGTGATGACGAAACAGCATAACGGGACATCAAATTCGCTAAAAATCTTGCCACCAATTTCGTAATGATCATAAAAACCATCATCAATTGTGAAGACCACGCTTTTCACCTGCGGAACTTCGCCGCTTAAATATTGATTGATCAACTGGCTCAGAGAGACAGGTTGATATCCCTGTTTGCGGATATATGAAAGACACCATTTTAGGTGAGCTAGCGTTTCTGATGTCTCCTGTGGATCCTCATGATCCAGTCTATGCAACATAAAGATTGGTGTGACTGAGGAGAAAAAGCGAGAAATCAGAAATTCAGGGGTTGATTCTATTAACCCTGTTATCACTTTGTTGATTAACTTACGCATAGAAATTCAGATTTTAGTCGGATGCAGTGAGTATTTCTTCAACCAGTTCATCAGCAATCCACTGCTTGAGGAAGCCAGCAGCGGTTATAGCGACATGTTCTGCATCAATCCATTCCAGCAGGCCATCGCATAATTCAGCAAAATTGGCGCCATTGAGAGCAGCTTCGATAGCCCAGGCTTCATGCACTTCGAGTGAACGCCAGTTGGGGGTGAATTTCTTTCGCCATATGAGCCAGCGAATTTCTACTTCTGAAAAGTTTTTCTCAGGCAGCGGTTGTTTTTTTTCAGCAGCAATAGAAATTTGTGTAACATTCCAGTGCAAATCAAGCCAGCGCATTCCAGGTTGAAATTGAATCCTGATGGATGGCCAGGCTTCGGCTGGAATTGTAGTCATGTCATCCAGTTTAAATATCTGCCTGGCTTCGCTAGCATCAAATGTCAGACCCTGAGTCCATTCGAATTGGCATAGTTCGTATAAAAATTGCCAGTCTTTCATTTCTGTTTGCTCGGCTATAAAGCGCGGCAGATTCTGGCCAATCCAACGAACTGATTTATTGGTAGATGGATATATTTTGAGATAATCCAGCATCAACAGCTCAAAGTTTGATGTGCCCAGGTATTCATAAAACCCTTTGAAGTCATTTTCCAGACAATCAATCAGGCGAATTCGATAAGCATTATAATAGGCTGCAAGACGATGTTCAGCCAGGGCGTCTTCTGTGCTGACGATATCCTTAAAAAAAGCCTGATTATCATCAGTCAGATAATCCTGAAAGCGAAGTTGCAATTGTCGCAAATGATTCATCAGGTTTGCTTATAATAGGGTTCAGCAATTTTTCTTGCGTGTTCCAGCTCAGCGATTACATCAGTCAATGGTGGAATATTTCCATCTCGTTCGATCATGGTTGAGACGGGGCCGAAGCGTTTGGCTGTTTCCTCATAAAGTGCCCAGACTGGATCAATGATATCAGCATCATGGGTATCGATGATGAGATTACCGTTATTCTCATGTCCTGCAAGATGATGCTGCCACACACGATCTTTCGAAATTCCGTCAAGATAGCTGATGGGATCAAAATGATGATTATAACTACTGACATAGATGTTATTGACATCCAGTAAGATATGGCAATCGGCTTTTTCTGCAATGGCGTTAAGGAACTCCCATTCTGGCATAGCATCTTCTTTGTAGGTGATGTAGCTTGACAAATTCTCGATTAACATCTGGCGCCCCATGTAATCTTGCACTTGACTGATTCTGTCTGCAAAGTGGCTTATTGATTCTTCTGTATAGGGCATGGGTAGAAGGTCGTGCATGTTTTTATGATCTACACCTGTCCAGCAAAGATGATCAGAAAACCAGGCTGGTTCAACTCGGTTTATCAATTGTTTCAGTCGAGCCAGATAATCGAAGTCAAGTGGGTCAGTACTGCCAATAGAAAGAGAAACTCCATGCATTACCATAGGATAATCCTGGCGAATTTTATCCAGGAAATACAACGGCTTACCACCGTCTACCATATAGTTTTCACTGATAATTTCGAGCCAGTCAATTTCCCTGGGTTTTAATTCCAGTATGTCCTGATAGTGCTCGGTGCGTAAGCCAAGCCCAAACCCAAGATACGGTTTTTGTTGATTATCTGGCATCAGTTTTCATATGGTGTAAATCTTTATTTTAGACAAAAAAATGCACCAGACAAGCCGGTGCACTTGATTTTCTTACAGGATTCGAATCAAGATTCGAAAGTACCGCCCGCACCTTCACAATCAGCTTTGGTTTGTTTAACCCAGCCTTGTCCTTTACAGGAGTTTTGACCCGCACAGGAATTAGTAGCGCCAGCACAGGCGCCCTGTCCTTTACAGGAGTTAAGGTTGAAACATTTGCCTGTTTCAGCAGCGGAAACATTCATTGGAGCGAAAGCGAACATGGCTGCTGCAGCAGCAGCAAGAGCGACACCAGTGACATTTTTTGCAGTATTCATATTAGGAAATTCCTCATAATTATTTTTTCGTTAAATGATGACTTTATAGTCAGGGGTATAGAGATTAGGTTTTTTAATTAGTTCAATAGAACTGATCAAAATTGACTAATTTAATGGCAAAAACCAATAGATCTCTTGATCTTGACCCCGAATTTATCTTTATTCTCGCAGTTTGACGGAGTTTAGTGAATTTTTTCACTTACAGGGCAATGAAGATCAATGAATCGTTTTTTTACCTGTAATTTCGTATAAATAATAATTCGCCACGTTGAATCAGCTCCATATGTTTAAGAACATTCATGCCAAGTAAAATCTCACTCTGCAACCCGGGGTTCAGGCTTGCTCTGACGTTGTATAAGACGATACTGCCCAATTGTAGTTTATCAATACTGGTTGAATAAGCGGTAGCTATGCCATTCGCGGTGGATACAGAAAAGGGAAAACCGGTATTTAGAGATAAATATTCAGCCAGGTTGGCCGGAATGCTGGTTGTTGTAGCCCCGGTATCAACCAGGAATGTTACTTTGCGATTATTTATCTTGCCATCGAATAGATAATGTCCGGCACGATTTCTTTGTAGTACGATTTCCTGATAACTTTCTGTCTGTTTACTGACGAAATTCTGATTTGGGTTGTGTTGCTGATCCAGGATTTTATTAAAAACCAACGCTAGCAAAATAAATCCCAGGATCCAGCCCATCATAGTAAACGCAAAGCCAAGTTTTTTAGTAGAATGTGCCATTCTTATTAAGATTGTGCTGTACTTGAGAAATTCAATAAATGGTATACAACATATTGTCAGCAGGTTGAAAAATGTCAGGAAATAGTTTCGGTAAGCTTTTTGTCGTGACCTCGTTTGGTGAGAGTCATGGTCCCGCGATTGGTTGCATTGTTGATGGCTGTCCTCCAGGGCTTGAACTCAGCGAAGCTGATCTGCAGGGAGATCTGGACAGACGCAAGCCTGGTACTTCCCGCTACACAACCCAGCGTAGAGAAGATGATGAAGTTACAATATTATCGGGAGTATTTGAAGGTAGAACCACGGGCACTCCGATAAGCCTGCTGATTCACAATAAAGATCAACGTTCGAAAGATTACGGCAATATCATGAATCAATTTCGACCCGGGCATGCTGATTATAGTTACACCCAAAAGTACGGTATCCGTGATTATCGTGGCGGTGGGCGATCTTCCGCCCGTGAAACGGCAATGCGGGTTGCTGCGGGTGGCATTGCAAAAAAATACCTGGCAGAGAAATTCGGCATACGAATCCGTGGCTATCTGTCGCAACTGGGGCCGATAAAACCTGAAAATTTTGACTGGGATGAAGTAAACAATAATCCCTTCTTTTGTCCTGATGTTGATAAGGTTCCTGAAATGGCAGCTTATATGGATGCTTTACGAAAAGAAGGCAATTCTATTGGTGCCAGAATTTCAGTAGTTGCAGAAGGCGTTCCACCCGGTTTGGGAGAACCGATATTTGATCGCATCGATGCCGATATTGCTCATGCGATGATGAGCATTAATGCGGTCAAGGGTGTTGAAATCGGTGCCGGGTTTGACTGTATCGAACAGAAGGGTACTGTACATCGTGATGAAATCACACCGCAGGGTTTTCTATCAAATCATGCTGGAGGGACATTGGGCGGTATTACTTCAGGACAGGATATTCTGGTACAGATGGCGCTGAAACCGACTTCTAGCCTGCATTTAGCTGGCCGTTCTGTCGATATTCACGGCGAACCGGTAGAGATCAGAACCAAAGGTAGACATGATCCCTGTGTCGGCATCCGGGCTACGCCGATTGCCGAGGCTATGTTGGCCGTTGTAATTATGGATCATCTGTTACGGCACCGTGCGCAGAATGCCGATGTTGTTTGTGCCACGCCGGTTATTCCGGCAAGTGTAAAAGAGTAACGCCGAAATGACTTTAGAAAGCAGTATAAGCTTTTTTATAGCGATTTTTATTTTTTCTATAACCCCAGGACCGGGTGTATTTGCTATCTTGGCACAAGCAATGAGCAGGGGGGCAATTTCCTGTTGGCCGTTAACGCTCGGCATGGCATTAAGTGATATCGTATATCTGGTTTTGGCCTGTTTTGGTTTGTCTGCACTTGCTGAAAATTGGGCGGGTTTGTTTCTGGTGATCCGCTTTATTGGTGCTGCTTACCTGATTTGGCTGGGCTGGAATATGTGGCGTCGACGGGTGGAATATTATCAGGAAAACAAGTCTAAAAAGTTTACCAGCTGGTTTGCAAATCTGGGCCAGGGTTTTTTAATTTCTGCTAGTAATCCCAAGGTGATTTTATTTTATATTGCTTTTTTACCGTCCTTTATAAACCTTGGCGCACTCACTTCTGAGGACATAATCCTGCTTTCTGCGCTGACTTTTACAAGTTTGATGATGGGTCTGATGTTAATCGCTTTCAGTGCTGGTTGGGCGCGAGGGTATTTCCGCTCTGACAGAGCCATGCGAGGTTTAAATCGGGTGGCAGGATCGATTATGATTTCCGCGGGTCTATATATTGGTATAAGGCACTAACTTCGGGCTTGCTTTTTGGTTGCCCAGACGGCATATTCTGGATCAGAATAGAGTGGTTCGTCTATGACTATCAATTTGATCAGAGGCTCGATTTTTATGATTATTATTATGCAAAGTTAGATCTGGAAGAATAACAGACCTGATTAGATGTCTTTCGTCTGAATAATAAGGGGTGTCATAGACAAGTATTAGCAGTATTGAATCTATAGCCTAAACTTAAGATTCTTGTTGAATCTTTAAATTTTAATTTTATGACCTGCAGAAAAATAGTCGTTACTAACGTCAAGGGTGGTTGCGGTAAATCAACCATAGCCTGTAATATCGCTGCTTATTATGCTCAGCAGGGACTCAATGTCAGTATTTATGATCATGATAAACAGGGTTCGTCATTAGACTGGTTGGAAAGGCGGCAGAAAAATTTACCCAGAATTCGTGGAATCGATGCATCGAAAAAACATGAACTTTCTATCACTAGATCATGGTTTTTAAGACAATCGCCAGATCTGGACGTGGCGATTACTGATACGCCTGCTGGCATTGAAATGGAAGAATTGTTCTCTCTGTTTCAGGATGATGAATCAGTCATTATTCCGGTTTTGCCTTCACCTGTTGATATTCAGACTACGGAAAAATTCATTGAAAAATTGATCAGGCATCAACATAGTTTTGGTAAAAATATACGCTTAGCAGTGGTCGCAAATCGGATGCGGAAAAATACATTGATGTCACGCAAGCTTGAAGGTTTCCTGTCCAACCTTGGCATTCCGTTTTCAGCCTGTTTACGCGATACACAATTCTATGTTCAGGCATTTGATATCGGTGCAGGCATCCATGATTTATCATCAGCAAAACTGGTTAATGATCAGCGACATTGGCGGCCACTCTTCCGCTGGTTGGAAAAACCTTATGTGGAACCAAATTTGACCCTACCAATCCAAGCAACTCAGCAATATTAATGAGCCTCTTGCAATACTGTGTTGTTGGAGTACTAACGTTTGAGTGCTAAATTCCGTTTTTTTCTTTTCAGCATGGCCTGGTAGACGTGGTAACGCCAGTAGAGTCTGGCCGCTATATAGGTGATAAATGCACCGACCGTACCAACAATAAAACAACCTAAAAGGAAGGGTTGCCAGACAGACAGGAATCCGGTTTTTAACCATTCAGCCGACAATTCAAAATTAATATGACTGGCTTCTTTACCCATCAGGAAAGCACCCGTCAGGTAGCAAAAATAAAATATTGGCGGTATGGTAATCGGGTTGCTTAGCCACACCATTGGAACAGAGATCAGTATATTTACACGGAATAAGACAGCACCGATTGCGGCCAGTAACATCTGAAATGGCACTGGAACAAAGGCGCAGAAAACACCCAGCGCTAATGCACCTGAAAATGATCGACGGTTGATATGCCAGAGGCTGGAACTCTGCAAACGCGGTCCGAGCATTTTGATCAAGCGATTCTCTGTAATCTTTTCACGAGCAGGCAGGTATTTCTGGATCAGTTTTTTTGCCATCCGATTAGAGGTTATTTCCTGTTTCTATAAATTTGGTTATCATCTATCGGGCTTAAGTCCGACAGTCGGTCTGCACTACACAATGGAGAGTCATGCTTTTTGCAGGGATAGCGCTTTTACTGGGTTCCAGCCTGGTGTTTTATTTCACCGGACCCGTCGATGTCTTCTGGGTCAGTTTTCTGCCCATTACGCTGTTATGGATGATTATAAGTCCAGTATGGCGATTATTCAGCATTTTTTTAGCAGCTGTATTATGGACCTCGTTGATTATCAGTTTTCAGCTTGATCACATTCTGCCAGAACTAAACAATAATGAAGTGCTATTAGTTCAAGGTCAGATCATTGACATACCTCTGCAAAACGATTCGCGGCAACGTTTCACCTTCAGACCAGATCCTATAAAAGATTTAGACGGCATTACTCTAAAAAAAATCCGAGTCAGCTGGTATCACAGCAGTCGACAGCTTCACAGCGGAGAAAGGTGGCAGCTAAAACTTAAACTAAAGCGCCCTCATGGCTTCCAGAATCCGGCAGGGTTCGACTATGAACGTTGGTTATTTGTTAATAATATTGGTGCTATAGCCTATGTTAGAAAATCTGATTTGAATAAAAAACTCGACTCTGCTCCAGCTTATGACCTGGCTAGTATTCGCGAAACCATCAAAAACAAGATAAACAGATCTTGCGCGGACTGTAACACTGTCGGACTGATTCAGGCATTGAGTGTCGGTTTCAAAGGGAATATCAATCCACAACAGTTTAGTCTGTTGCAGGATACTGGAACGGCTCATTTGCTGGCGATATCTGGTTTACATGTTGGAATGGTTTGCGCGTTGTTTTATTTGATTGGCCGAAGATTCTGGTTGATTCTTCCGGTTTTACAGCATGTTAATCGCCAGCTAATTGCGACAGGGATGGGATTGTTAGCTGCTTTAGTCTACTCGGCTCTGGCCGGTTTCAGCTTAACAACTGTTAGAGCATTGTTAATGTTGAGTCTGGTATTTGTGGCCATGCTATTACGTTTTCGCATCAACTTATTGCACAGTATATCAGTGGCAATTATTATAATTTTAATGGTTGACCCTCTGTCTGTTGGTTCCAGTTCTTTCTGGTTAACTTTTTGTGCTTTGTTGATTATTGCTTGTGGGCAGATGTTGATGAAATATCAGCAACAGCGTTGGCGTCAATTGGTATTGATTCAAGTATTATTTTCGGTGCTTTTTATTCCCTTAAGCATAGTTATCTTTGATCAGATCAACCCGGCCAGTTTCGCCGCCAATTTAATCGCAATCCCTGTAGTCAGCTTATTGGTGGTGCCATTGAGTTTGATTGGTAGTTTACTCGCAATGTTAAATGCTGATATATCATCCTGGTTTTTACTGTCGGCTGATTTTGTGCTATCAGGTTTGATTCAGTATTTACAGTTTTTATTAGATCTTGGTTTTGATGTGGTTAAATTAGGAAATCGGCCATTATGGATTTTGCTGCTGGCGGCACCCGCATTATTAATTTTGTTTTTGCCAGTCTGGTTGCCTTATAAAAAACCAACTATTTTAATATTGCTCTGTGTAATATTTTTCCCACATCAAAGAATCTCACAGGGCAGTGTCAAAACAACAGTGCTGGATGTTGGAATGGGAACATCGGTACTGGTACAAACCCGTTTACATTCTCTGGTTTATGATTTTGGCGACGGTAATCCACAGGGGTTTAGTACAGCTCGCTGGGTTTTGTTACCTTATCTCCAACACGAAGGCATAACAGATGTAAACATGCTTGTTTTCAGTCATGCTGATCAGGATCATTCAGGTGGATTTTATGGCCTCGAAGACCAATTTTCTGACACCCCTTTGCTTTCTGGAGAACCAGAACGAATTAAAAAGAAGTTTAAACTGCAACGACCTGTATTTTCCTGTCATCACTATCCAGCCTGGCATTGGGATGGCGTACTATTCGAATTTCTTAGTACGGATAGTTCAGATCAGAAGTCGAGTTCAAATAATCGCTCATGCGTGCTTCAAATCAGTGGTAGGCATCATAGATTTTTGTTAACGGGAGATATTGAAAAATCACGAGAATCTGAGTTATTGGTAAAGTATAGCGACACTGTCAGCTCAAAATTACAGGCAGATTTCATGCTCGTGCCCCATCATGGCAGCAAGACTTCATCCTCAAAAGAGTTTATAAAAGCCGTCGAACCGTCATTGGCAATATTTACAGTCGGCTATGGAAATCGATGGGGTTTCCCTAAAAAAGAAGTCGTGCAGCGATATCATGATCAGCAAATATCAACTTTGCGAACTGATAATCATGGCGCAATTAGTATTATCAGCGATTCAAAAAAGGCCAGTATTATTACCTATCGCCAGCATCGGTCGTATTTTTCCCCGAATCCCTTCATGGAAATCACAAAGTAAGCATAAACCTTTGTGCATACAGGGCTTGCACTCCTTTTTACGATTCTATGCAGGGATTCGGGATGCGGTACTGACTTTGACAGGAGCATAAAGTATCATTCGTTAATCTTGTTTGTGAGCCTGCTTTAAGATGTCAATTTACCGGGTTTCACTACACCTATTTGTTAATCGGGATAAATCAATATGTGGGAGCTAGTACAGGCTGGCGGCTGGTTAATGTTGCCAATTCTATTGTGTTCAATCATTTCCGCAGCAATCATTGCAGAAAGATTGTGGACACTTCAACGTAAAAAAGTCATCCCGGCAAAATTGATGACGGGTATCTACCATTTGCTCAATAAGGATGCGTTAACGGATCAGCATATTAACGAAATTACTGAAGGTTCAATGCTGGGTCGAGTCCTGGCTTCGGGTTTATTAAATCGCAATGCTTCACGCGAAATCGTCAGGGAAAGCATCGAAGAAACAGGACGATATGTCGCCCATGAAATGGAACGGTTTATGAACACGTTGGGCACAATTTCGACGATCACGCCACTACTGGGGCTATTGGGGACTGTCATCGGAATGATCAAGGTTTTTGCTGCGATCACTACTATCGGCATTGGCGATCCTACCATGCTTGCCGGCGGAATTTCAGAAGCTCTGTTAACTACTGCTGCCGGACTGACCGTTGCGATACCGAGCCTGATCTTTTATCGTTTTCTTCGGCGTAAGATTGATGAATTGGTCGTGGGTATGGAACAGGAAGCGATCAAACTGGTCGAAATATTACACGGCGAACGTGAGGCTCGGTAATGAGATTCGGTAGCAGAATGGTCGATGAGGAAGCCACTGTCAATCTGACACCTTTGATTGATGTTGTGTTTTTACTGTTGATTTTTTTTATGGTGTCTACAACCTTTGATACCACATCACAATTAAAGATTAATCTACCCGAAGCCAGTGCTGAAAAATCTAAACTCACAGCAGACAAATTGAGATTGCTGATTGATGCCAAAGGTCGATTCTTTATTAATGGCAAAGAACTACAAAGCCAAAAACGAGAAGTGTTATTACTGGAAATTCAGCGTGTTGTACGCAGTAACAAAGAGATGCCGGTACTGATTCAATCGGACGCAAAGGCGCCAGTGCAGTCATTAATTACTGCAATGGATGTAGTTGGTCATATGGGTCTGAGACAATTATCCATCGCGACCACACAGCCTTTAAATTAAAGTGCTGACAATAGAGCTTTTTGCAAAATTCGTGAGCGGAGATCTACTGCGCCACATTCCCCCTGTTTTCATCCAGAATTTCGATGCGTAGCGCAACTGTGCACCTCATTCTGGCTAAAAACAGGAGAAATGTGGCATTGCAGCTCATTCACTCCCGAATTTTGCAAGAGGCTCAAAATATTTGGCTGAATAACAGCTAATGAATTCTCTAACGGGACACACTACAGGCGCACAGGCATATCGAGTTTTATTGTCGATGGCGCTTGAATATAAGAAATTTTTCTTCCTGGCAATTGCGGGCATGGTGGTATTTGCCCTGACAGATGCTTTCTTTGCCTACCTGATAAAACCCATGATGGATGACGGGTTTATAAAACGTGATCCTGAAACCATATTTTTAATCCCCATCGTCATTGTAGGACTCTTCATGGTGCGCATGGCTGCAGTGTTTTTGCGAACCTATTGTATGGATTTTATCGGGCGTAGCGTAATTAATAAACTGCGACAAATGATGTTCACCAAGCTCATGACACTGACTACAGAAATTTATGATCAGTCATCCTCGGGTTCGATTATTACTAAATTTGCTTATGATGTAGAAAGAGTCGCCAAGTCAGTGTCCAAATCACTGACGGTATTGATTCAGGATATATTGAGAATTGTAGTATTGCTGATTTATATGATCTGGCTGAGCTGGCAGCTATCGTTTATTTTCCTGGTCGCGGGGCCGATCACATTTTTACTGGTGGTTAAAGTATCGAAGAGATTTCGAAAAATCAGCAAAAATATTCAGACTTCGATGGGGCATGTGTCACATGTCGCTCAGGAAGCCATAGATTCTAACCGCGTGGTCAAGGTGTTTGGCGGTCAGCACTATGAAACGGAAAAATTCGAACGCGTCAATCAGAATAATTTGCGTCAGAATATGAAGATGTCGGTAGCACAGGCCATTATTACACCGATGATTCAGCTAATCGTTGCCATTGCTTTTGCGTTCATTGTCGCTTTTGCGACTTCAGAAAGCATGCAGGGACAAATAAGTTCAGGTGACTTCATGTCATTTATTGTTGCGCTGACTATGTTGTTTGCGCCAATGCGGACCCTGTCAAATATCAATGCCAGTATTCAGGAAGGTATCGCTGCCGGTGAAAGTGTATTTGAATTTATTGAACAACCCAGTGAGATTGATAACGGCAAACAAACGCTTGAAGCTGCCAGCGGTAAAATCGAATTCAAAGACCTGCAGTTTCAGTATCCAACCAGTGAAAAACCAGTATTGGAACAGGTAAGTTTTAAGGTGGCAGCGAACCAAACTGTTGCCATTGTTGGGCGCTCTGGTAGTGGTAAATCCAGTTTGGTTAATTTACTACCACGATTGTATGAGTTGCATGGTGGCAGTATTAAACTAGATGGAATCAATATTACAGACCTTAAGCTGACCAACCTGAGACAACAGATAGCTTATGTCGGGCAGGATGTGCGGTTATTTAACGATACCATGCGAAATAATATTGCTTATGGATGCGCTGGAAAGGTCAGTGATGAGCAAATCATCGAGGCGGCGAAGCAGGCTTATGCGTGGGAATTCATCAGTCAGATGGACGCTCAGCTCGATACAATGGTCGGTGAGCGGGGTGTTTTGCTTTCTGGCGGGCAACGTCAACGCCTGGCGATTGCACGAGCCTTGATCAAGGATGCGCCTATCCTGATTCTTGATGAAGCGACCTCGGCGCTTGATACCGAATCTGAACGTCATATTCAGCGTGCCATTGAACAGTTGATGAATAACCGCACGACTCTGGTGATCGCACATCGATTGTCAACTATCGAACATGCGGACAACATACTAGTGCTTGATAAAGGTATGTTGGTCGAGCAGGGCAATCACAAGAAACTAATCAAACAGGGTGGACTCTATTCTGCTTTACATGCAATGCAGTTTAGTGAATCAGGCATCGAGTGAAGTCTGCCAGCCAACAATCCGGCTGGTGGTTGTGGTCCCGCAATCCACTGTCACTAATCCTGTTGCCAATATCCTGGATTTTTTGCGTGCTGGTTTTAATTCGCCGCCGCTTATATTTATCTCAAATTATAAAACCCACATCATTTCCTGTACCGATAATTATCGTTGGTAATATCACCGTTGGCGGTAACGGTAAAACGCCGGTAGTCATTGCCATCCAGTTCTGGTTGAAACAGCTGGGTTATCAGGTGGGCATTGTCAACCGTGGATATAAAAGCGGCGCAGAAAATGAGTTGTTGATACTTAATGCGGCAAATACCAGTCCCCTGGCTGGGGATGAAGCAAATATGCTGTCTGAACTATGCACCTGTCCTATCGGCATTGGTGCTGATCGTGTCGCGGTTACTGAACACTTATTATCGCAGTATCCAGATGTAGATTGCATTCTGGCGGATGACGGATTACAACATTACCAACTGGAGCGTGATATTGAAATTGCGATTAAACGAGAGCGGGCAATGGGTAATGGTTTTTGCCTGCCAGCTGGACCATTGCGAGAGCGACGTAGCCGTTTACAGCAAGTTGATCTGGTGATTGATCGCGATAGTGAAGATGTGAAAGAAAATTTCGGTCTTTTATGGCAACTTGAGCAACCTGAGCAAACATGTACATTGACGAGTTTCTCTGGCCAGACAGTTCATGCGCTTGCGGGAATTGGGCTGCCAGAGCTGTTTTTTCAGGCGCTAGAAACTGAAGGGCTAAAAGTGGTTCCGCATGCATACGAAGATCATCACCCTTTTGAGTTACAGGATATTCCAACCGAACCAGATTATCCCATATTGGTCACTCATAAAGATGCAGTAAAATTGAGACAGTTTAGAAACAAAAATATTTGGGTCGTTCCACTCGAATTACAACTGTCAGATGACGTACAATATCAGCTCAAAAATTTACTGCAGAAGGTTAGAAAGGCTAGACATGGATAAACATCTACTCGATATTCTGGTCGACCCAGTCACCAAAGGTCCACTCATTTACGACAAAAAGCAGCAAGAACTATTATCGCGTTCATCGCGCCTTGCCTACCCGATTCGAGATGGCATTCCGGTGATGTTGCCAGAAGAAGCGCGTGAATTAAGCGCCGAAGAATATGATCAATTGAGTTGAAAAATATAAAAAATGACAGTCGATTTTAAAGTAGTTATCCCGGCCAGGTACGATTCCAGCCGTTTGCCTGGAAAACCGCTGAGATTGATTCAAGGTAAACCAATGATCTGCTGGGTAATAGAAGCGGCTCAGGCCAGCGCCGCTACCGAAGTCCTGGTTGCTACAGATGATGAAAGAATAATCGATGCAGTAAATGGATATAAAGTGACTGCCTGTTTGACCTCAATCGATCATCAAACAGGAAGCGACCGGATTGTTGAGGCCGCTGAACTACAGGGCTGGTCAGATGACACCATCATAGTAAATTTACAGGGAGATGAACCCTTAATGCCCGCTGTCAATCTGACACAAGTTGCAAACAACCTGCAACAAAGCGGATTCGAAATGGCGACACTTTATAAGCTAATAGACCAGGACCAGGCCGTAGATCCCAATCAGGTAAAACTGGTTCGTGATAAATCAGGCCGAGCCCTGTACTTCAGTCGCAGTAACATTCCTTTTCAACGAAATTTGAATAACTCTGCAGTGTTTGGTCATATAGGCCTGTATGCTTATCGAGTAGGATTTTTAAAGCAATTTGCAAAATATCAGCCCTGTGAGCTTGAAAAAATTGAAGGCCTCGAACAACTTCGTGCACTGTACTATGGTTGCAACATACATACAGACCTCGCAGTCGCTACACCGGGCAGAGGGGTAGATACGTTGGATGACCTGATTGCAGTCAGTGAACAGTTGGCCAGGAGCCTGTCAGATTTAGGATGAATCATTTTGACTCAAAATGCCTTTCTCTCGCTACGATCACCTAAGCCCGACAGAACCCTGGAGAATGTTAATATGAAATACCAATGGAAGGTCATCGACCATCAAATTACATTCCAGGGCTATTTCCGAATGGAGTTGTTCCACTTGCAGAATGAGTTATATGATGGCGGGTGGAGTCAGGTATATACGCGAGAAATCTTTGAACGTGGCTCTGCTGTGGCGGTTCTGCCCTATGATCCTGTTAGAGATGAAGTAGTATTGATCGAGCAATTTCGTCCAGGTGCAATCAATTTTGGCAGTAACCCTTGGTTAAAAGAATGTGTAGCTGGCATCATTGAACCGGGTGAAACAGACACTGATGTCGCAAAGCGCGAGAGCATCGAAGAAGCCGGTTGCGAGATTACCAATCTGGAGTTAATTTCAAAATATTTTGTCAGCCCCGGTGGAACGACTGAACAATGTACTCTGTATTGCGGTTTAGTAGATAGCACTGACGTATCCGGTACACACGGACTGGCAGAAGAACAGGAAGATATAAGGGTAGAAACGGTTGACGCAGATACGGCTTTTAGCTGGATTAGCGAAGGCTCCATCTGTTCGGCTAATGCCATTATTGCTTTGCAGTGGTTGCAGTTGAATCGTGAGCGATTGAGAAAACTATAAATAATGAAATATATTGAATGGGTCGATTTTCAAAATGTTGAGTTAAGAGTTGGTACAGTCGTATCTGTTGAAGATTTTCCAGAAGCCAGAAACCCTGCTTACAAACTGAAGGTTAATTTCGGCGGTAATATTGGCATTAAAAAATCCAGTGCGCAAATTACCCATCTGTACGATAAAGAATCTTTGCTTGGTAAACAGGTAGTCGCAGTAATTAATTTTCCACCAAAGCAAATAGGCCCAATGATGTCTGAATGCCTGGTGACCGGTTTTTATCGAGAAGATGGTGCAGTTGTACTCGCTGTTCCGGATACCGAAGTGCCCGATGGTTCTCGTTTGGGTTAACCTCTATTTATACCAGGCTAAAGTTGACCACATCAAACAGAATCAGCCATACGCTCTGAAGCGTTCACCAAAGGGCTGTTAGCCCGATTTCCGGAAGATATTAATGATGATTTTGCGACGATTAACTGGTCGCATTAAAATTTGTCTTGTCTAGACCTAGACGCTGATGGAATGATTACCCTATCGATTTCTGAATAACGATTGCTTCAGAATTTCAATATCATTATCAGTAACATCGTTGTGAACTGGTAGCGTAATTAGTCTGCTGGCAAAATTTTCAGCGTTGGGATAACAGGTTTCCGCGTCAACTATTTGCTCAAGTCCTTTAATTTTATTTAGCGCGACTGGATACATCAGAGATAATCCGAACTTTTTATTTTCCTGGTAGAACTGGTCTCTGAGTTTTGTACTTTTAATTAATAATGGATACCTTAATAGTGGTTTGTTGAGATCAAAATCGGTGGTAGTTGTTAGATCGGTTAGCTGATGTTGGTGCAATGAAATTAACCCATGATTAATATGTTGAGCGATTCCATTTTGCTGGCGATAGAGTTCTAGATTGGTGCTTAGGCGATCCAGATTCGATTTTGATATGGCCTCAATATTCTGTGGCGGTTTAAAGAGAGTTTGCCCTATTTTTAATCCGGGTAGACGAACCAGTAAAGCATAAAGTATCGGGTTTATAGTTAAATTGTAGATGAATATTTTAAGCTGGTATTTCATTGATGCTGACAGGCTTTCCTGTTCTACAGTAAACTTCGGCAATGCCTGGTTCAAATCTTCCTGCATACAAAATACAGCTCCGCCACCGAGTAGATTAACTGGTTTACCTCGTCCAAAACTCACAATATTGATATCTCCCTGCCAGTAACGGTTGGCGTCCTGTATTGGAAAGCCCTGCGCACTGTCTTCGATAAGCGTAATCTTCAGGGGTTGTAGAATTTGTTTTAGTTCGGTCATTCTTTCAGGGATGCCCAGAAAATTTATGGCGATCACTGCCACGGTATTGTCGCTGATCTTTTTCTTTAGCTGTTGTAATGACATCCAGGGCAGGTTTTCCTCAAAATCAACCAGCACAGGTTTGGCACCAGCCAGGATGGTCGCGCTAATAATGTCAGGGCAGCCATAGGCAGGTAAAATAACTTCTGCCTGTTCGGCCTGATAACCTTTGACTTTAATGCTGGCGAGAATAGCTGCAGCTAATGCAGAGGTTCCAGACTGGAAAAATGAAATTTTAAATGGCGCAAATTGATGTGAATCAAACTTGTGGGACTTAAGAGAGATTCTGTTACCAACTGGTCTTAAAAATCGAGGAAGAAAAAACATAAGGGCTGGTGGTTTTCACAAATAAAAAGTGAAAATAACATATTCAAAAATAGATAAGAATCATTCTAGCCGATAATTTCGGAACCGTTTCACAAAGCACAAGGTTTTGCTCTGTTGTCATTGCACAATCGGGCAAAATCCGTAGAGTTCTGCTAAATATAAGGTGTGCATTTACTTATCATTCTTAATTTAAAATTAACATTCTGATTTAATCTATGAAAAACGTTCTGTCTATCGATGTAGAAGACTACTTTCAGGTTGCCGCTTTATCAAAATCCATCGCAGTGAATGACTGGGATTCTATAACGCCGAGAGTGGTTGAGAATACCCATCGACTGCTTGATCTGTTCGATCGATTTGATGTCAAGGCGACCCATTTTGTACTCGGTTGGGTGGCTGAAAAGTTTCCTGATCTAGTTCGAGAAATTGATAACCGCGGTCACGAAGTTGCCAGCCATGGCTTTAGTCATCAACTTATATACGGACAAACGCCACAGGATTTTAAGGCCGAAACATTGAAATCAAAATCATTGCTTGAAAATATTATTGGCAAGCCGGTGAATGGCTATCGTGCAGCCAGTTATTCGATTACGCAACGTTCTTTATGGGCGCTGGACATCCTGGCAGAAGCCGGTTTTTTATACGATTCCAGCATTTTCCCCGTGCGGCATGATAATTATGGTATTTATGGTTCTCCACCTGATCCGCATGTTCTGCAAACACCAGCCGGGCACAGGATGGTAGAATACCCACTCTCAACTTATAAAGTTTTAAGACAGGCAATGCCGGTGGCGGGCGGCGGATATTTTCGTCTTTATCCTTACTGGCTGTCGCGTTTTTTCTATCGCAGCATTAATAAATCCGGTAAACCTTTTGTATTTTACTTACATCCCTGGGAGGTAGATCCGGAGCAACCGCGAGTTAAAGCCAGCTGGTTTTCTGAATTCCGGCATTACAATAACCTGGATAAATGTGAATCTCGTCTGACCCAGTTATTGCAGGATTTTGAATTCACTACCATGCAAAACAAGCTGGATGAGCTGGAAATGTTTTCGGCTGATAATGCTATAGCGGTAAGTTATTGATGGGCTACCAGATCAAAACCCTGACTTCAGATATGGAAGCGGCCTGGGATCAATACGCACTGCAAAATAAGTCCAGTCTGTATCATCTGGTCGCGTGGAAGCATTTGATCAAAAAGGTATTCGGGCATCACGGTTATTATCTTTATGCGTTAGATGATCAACAGCAAATAGTTGGCATTCTGCCGATGATTCGGATGAAAAGTTTTCTGTTCGGTGACTTCCTGATTTCCATGCCCTATTTTAATTATGGCGGTATCATCGCAAATAACGTTGAAGTTGAGACCGAGTTATTCGAAGCAGCAGAAAAATTGCGCGCTGAATTGGGTTGCTCGCATGCTGAACTGCGCGATAAGAAAGAGATTCAAACTGATCTACCCACAAGAACCGACAAGGTCACGATGTTGCTGGATCTGCCGAAAGATTTTGAAGTACTGAATAAATCGATTGGTGCCAAGCGTCGTTCGCAAGCCAAACGACCTATTCGTGAAGGAGCGACTTTCGAGCATGGCGGCCTGGATTTACTGGATGACTTCTACCATGTTTTTTCGATCAATATGCGTGATCTTGGTACGCCTGTTTACAGTAAAAAATTGTTCCGAACGATACTTGAAACTTTCCCAGATCAGGCCTTTTTAGGCATAGTTAGGCTCGAAGGAGAAGCAGTTGGTGCCGGTTTTCTGATCGGTCATCAAGGCACGTTGGAAATCCCATGGGCATCTACCCTGCGCAAAGTTAATCGTATTGGCGTGAACATGTATCTGTACTGGAATATCCTCAGAATAGCGATTGAAAAAGGCTACAAAATATTCGATTTTGGTCGCTCGAGTGAGGACGCTGGCACGCTCAGGTTCAAAAAGCAGTGGGGCGGAGAACAGCATCAGTTGTACTGGTATTACCTGATGAGAGAAAACGAAGATATCCCGGTGATGAATCACAGCAATAAAAAATACCAACTGGTTATTAATACCTGGAAAAAATTGCCAGTTCCGCTAACCAAAATTATCGGCCCGCAGATCATTCGTAACATCCCTTAAATTTATCGATGAAAGCCTTCCTTAAATCGATTCTGAACTTCACTTTATTTCTGTTCGGTCGTCACAGGTTTCCTGCTATAACGCCTCAGTTAGTCGTGCTGGGCTACCATCGTGTGCTACCAGCAGACCATGACGATATGGAATTTATGCAGCCGGGAATGGTGGTGACACCAGAAACGCTGGAATTGCATTTTAGCGTACTGAAAAAATATTTCGAATTCATGCATCTGGAAGACTGGTTAG
>Ga0256847_1000400_pt1 | contig 28318 bp, 27 predicted proteins | sample TeddybearmetaG_FD_189099 | JGI IMG/M metagenome (GOLD analysis project Ga0256847, IMG submission 189099) | Hydrothermal vent microbial communities from East Pacific Rise, Pacific Ocean - Teddybear | ecosystem: Environmental > Aquatic > Marine > Hydrothermal vents | place: Pacific Ocean: East... | reverse complement strand
TTAAGGTGCGAAGCTTGTACTGAGGCATGGCCATTTTTTTAGCCAAATCTGCAATGGTCAAGCCCGGCTCGAGATAGCTATGTTGATCTTGAAAAATCTTGTGAAAGCGACCCAGTTCGAATTCCTCCTCTGCAGTATGGTCAGTATTCTGTGGTTGCGATGGTGCTGTCAGACTTTCGAAAGCAGACGTACTAAAGCGAAAACTCAACAGCGCGATAACGGTAAACACAAACACCGAACTATAGGTTATAAACATATGCATACTGGCAATTTGATATGCGGAGGCGTCAATTATATAGGCGTAGCCTATACTAGAACTAAGTGCGCCAAGCGAGAACCAGACCAAAGCAATAGTGCGCAATGCGCGTCGACTCTCTACCAGGTCTGCACGCCATCCCTGCACTGTCAAAACCAGCGCTATAATGGCAAAACTTGCATGCATTAGCTGCGGTAATTGACCAAAAGTAAAGTAGGTGAACTCGCCTATGCTGGGGATGTCGATTTCACTAAGCACATTAGACACGAAAAGCGGACGAGCAATGCTAAGCCCCATCTGAAGAGCAAATAATCCAAGGAACCAGAAGGGAAATCGGCTAAATATTTGCCCTATTTCTCCTCTTTCGGTTCGCTCCTTCAACTTCACGCCCCGACCTACTTCGTGAAACAGTGAAAAGCACAACAGAACTAGTAACCCGGGACCCATATTTATGAGGATTTGCGTAGGCAACCAGTGCAGGGCCCAATCAAATGTGAGAAGTGGGTGCACCTTATTAGCCATGGAGTACAGGCGGTAACCGATACCGCCCAAGCAATACAATGCGATCAGCCAAGCATTAATATTACGCGGCAGCGAAATCAGAATACTGGAGCCAAAGAGTAGCAATAGAAATATTGATAACACTTCTGCGATAAAGTAAGTGACTTCTCCTTCCATTAAGCAGCCACTATTTATCCCAATCCAGAAGTAGTACCTGGAACAGGGTAACGTCTAAACCAGCAACAAGCGAATTCGAACTACTTGAACCATTCGGCTGCATTGAAACCTAATCCTGCGGATGAGGTAGACGGAATGAAAAGGATAATCGGGAATTCGAAGGATTTGGCTGAGCAACAAAAACTGGTTATTAAAAAAGCCATTTCGGAAAAACCCAATTTGTACGCGGGTCGAACAGCAGTTCTTCCAATACAGGATATAGACTTGCAGAAGCTGTAATAGATCGCTTGGGAAGAGACGATAAAGAGTCACTTCATGCTCAAAGGGAGTTTGAACTACATGGTATTTTCCGAACTGGATTCGGGCACCCCGGCTCCTGCTGCTTGACGCGGCTTTCAAAATATCCAATACTTAACCAAATGGTTATGTATAGTAAGCAGCTTGATCTGGTCTTTGGTGCCCTTTCTGACGCAACACGTCGGGGTATTCTTGAACAGTTAGCGCAGGGTGAAACGCGAGTTGGTCTTCTGGCAGCTCCATATAATATTTCTCAACCAGCAGTATCCAAACATTTGCGAGTATTGGAGCGCGCGGGTTTGGTACTGTGCGTTAAACGAGGCAGGGAGCGGTATATAAAGGTTAATCCAAAGTCTGTATCGAGCGTAAAGAGGTGGATAAATTTCTACAGCCAAATTTGGGAGCAACAGTTTGACGCTGTTGAGGATTACCTGAAAAACCATGGGAAGCTAAACAAATGAGCACAGAAACAAAATTCGAAAGTGGAAAGCTTTACGTATCAAGGTATTACGACGACCACCGAGAAGCGGTCTTTGACGCCTGGGTCGAAACCAGCAAAGTAAGTAAGTGGTGGGGCTGTGATCAAACAACAAATGTAGAGGCAGAAATCGAACCAAAAGTGGGTGGAAAATTTATCCACCGGATGACAATTGGCGGTGTACCACAGGCGCCTTCCCAAGGCAGACTTGTTGAATTTGACCCTCCGGTACGCCTTTCCTACGCCGATTCCGACTCTAAAATAACCGTTGATTTCACTGAAACTGGGGAGGGAACTCAGGTGTTGCTGGTGCATGAAGGAATTCCGGAAGAGTACATTCAGTTTGTTAAACCCGGGTGGATTGCAGCATTCAGAAAACTGGATGCGTTTTTGAGCGTGGAAGTCGCCTAGGTTTATTCAGGATTATTAGCCGGTGCGTTTCGTTCCTACGGTGCTGTGATGAACGAGTACGCTCGCAGACCCGATGATATGCAGGGTGACTTTGGCACTTTAAAAAAAATTCTGCAGATGGGGCATGAGTACGTCTGTTCACTTAAGCCAAAGAAAGCTCTACGTTTGCTATGAACAGATTGCGCCTAGACAGCCTCTTCGGCCACGTGATGGTCAGCAAATTTCTCGTGAATTACGTCCAGAAATAGGTCCCGTAAAGACACCATTCCGATAGCTTTACCATCCTCTACAACCGGCAGATGGCGTATTCTGTGGCGCCTCATCAAAGCTACACAATGTACGACCGTATCTTCGCGTTTAACGGTAATTAAATCACGGGTCATTATCTGAGACACCAGTGTGGCTTTTGCACTGTGGGTATCAAGAATTAGTTTTCGTACATAGTCCCGTTCAGAAACGATTCCTACCAGGTAGTCATCTATCTGAACCAGCAGCGCACCAATATTGTGCTCGTTCATCAGGTGCAAAGCATCATAAACTGGTGCTAAAGGTGCTATCCAAACCACTTCTTCGATCTGGCGGGCTTCCAGAAGATCGGCAACGTGATGCATAGTTACTCCTTTGCATTGTTTAAGGATTGCTACTGCGGTCTACATGGTGAACCAGTTTCAGATGCTTTATCAAGTATTTATTTGTCGTTATGCTAATCGTTAAACCTGTGTGTAAGAGATTTTAGCAAAATGGAAGAAAGATGAAAAAATATTGGTCTATCCTGTTGTTTTCTTTCAGTTTCATTACCTATTCTGGTGGTGCAGAGGTATATCGCTGGGTGGATGACGATGGAAACGTCTATTTTAGTGACAAAAAGCCTGCTAAGAACGATGTCGAGGATATATCAGAAAAAATTTCGATAACCAATATCGATGAAAGTTCTGAAGCTATGCAACGCCTCGACAGAGTGTTATCGGAAAGTGAAGGCGAAATACAGATTCGTGGGAAAAGAGAACAGAAAAAGCTCCTGGAGCAAAAACAGCTAAATAGTGTATGCGAAAGGGCACAAAATGAATTACGAATACTAAGGGGTCGCGTTGTGTTTGTTGATGAAAAAGGAGAATCCTACAACATCAGCGAAAAACAACGAAAAATCAGAGCAGCAAAGCTCGAAGCTGAGATAAAACTTCGGTGCACCTGACAGAAGGAAGAATGTAGTGAAACTTGCAAGCTACCCATTGGCCATAGTAGTTTTTTTTCTCTACGGATGTGCTGAGATAAATTCAAAGGAAGAGAATAAAACCATGAGCGAATTAGTTGACCGTATTAACCTGTTGGCAGAAAAAGCCAGTGTGCTTAAAGATCGCAATTTGTTTATCACGCTTGATATAGAGAATGCACTGGTGCAGGCAAAAACACTTGACGCTAGCGTTGAGCCCAAAGGATTGTTACATGGTGTACCCGTTGTCGTTAAGGATAATATTCACGTAGCGGGTATGCCCAATACCGCTGGAACACCCGGGTTGTTGGGGTTTGTCCCAGAAGAGGATAATGGGGCCATTGCCTGTTTGCGTGCTGCAGGTGCAGTTTTTGTCGGAAAGACCAATATGCACGAGCTGGCGGCCGGTATTACCAGTAACAATGCACACTTTGGTGCGGTCGGTAACGCTTATGAACCCGGTTTTATCGCAGGAGGAAGCAGCGGCGGTACTGCAAGTGCCATTGCCTCAGGTTTGGTTGACATGGGTTTGGGAACAGACACAGGCGGTTCTGTGCGTATCCCGGCCGCACTAAATGGTATTGTTGGGTTCAGGCCTTCGACCGGGCGTTACGCATCAGCAGGTGTCACTCCGCTTTCGCAAACGCGGGACGTAATCGGTCCGCTTGCCAAAGATCTCAAGTCTATTGTATTGCTGGATGAGTTGATGACTTGTCATTCAGGTAACGATGAGTCATCTCTGGAATCGCTTAAACCAAAAAACATCCGTCTGGGAGTTCCAAGGGCGTACTTTTACGAAAACCTTGATCCGGAAACGCGAGTTTTAATGGAGCAGGCTTTAGCAGTGTTGAGTGATGCAGGTATTACCCTGGTAGAAGCCGATATCGAAAATGTTGGGACACTGTTGGAAAAGACAACTTTTCCCATTGTGCTTTTTGAAGCTAAGCGGGATCTTATTCGTTATTTAAACACGTATATACCGCAGGTGTCGTTTGCCGAGCTGGTAGAAAGCATAGCCAGCCCGGACGTGAAAGGTCTGTTTACTTCTCTTCTGGATGCAGGTATCCCGGAAGCGGACTATATGGATGCAATGAAGGTACGCGAAGAGTTTCGAGTAGTGTATGCCAACTACTTTTCAGAGCATCAGCTTGATGCGGTCGTGTTTCCTACTACACCGCTTCCAGCGCGGCCAATAATTGGCAGTGATAAAACTGTTCGTTTAAATGGCGAGGATGTAGCTACTTTCAACGCGTATATTCGCAATACAGAAATGGCCACTATCGTGGCAGCTCCAGCACTTTCGCTCCCCATTGGATTTACACCAGGGCATTTACCGGTTGGTCTTGAAATTGATGGCCTGGAAAACCAGGATCGTGCTCTGTTACAAATTGGCAGCGTTCTGGAAAAGCTACTCTCCCCATCACAATAGGATTAGCGCTTCTTTTTTTGGCAAAATGATCAAATAATTAGATACATAAAAACTTGTGTATCTAATTATTGTGTGTCATTTTCGCGTATTGGTTCTCAGGGAAGTGATTCCTTTCGGAATCTGTGCGACCAATATTCACCAAAAACTATATTTGTGATGGAGAGAGCTCGAATATGCAAAAAATACTGACAACATCAATTCAGATAGCTGGAAGTCTGCTGTTTCTGCTGATTGCACTAAATGGCAACAGCGCGACAGGAACCATTGAGGAAATTGTGGTTACTGCGACTCATCGCCCACAAAGCGTACAGGATATACCGATATCTGTTACTGCGCTGGGGGCTGAACAGTTAAAAAAATCCGACATCTTTGACGCGGCAACAATAGCGCAACATGTGCCTGGTATGCACTATGCCGAGTTTGCAGCGGGTCAGGCCCTGATTTCTATGCGAGGTATTTCTTCAATTGACGATGGCGCCGGTTTGGATAACTCGGTCGCGCTTTTTTTGGACGGTGTTTATGTTGGTCGAAATGGAGCGATAAATTTCGATATGTTCGACCTGGAACGCATTGAAGTGCTTCGCGGTCCACAGGGAACCCTGTTTGGGCGCAACGCCATTGGTGGAGCAATAAACGTAGTAAGTTCCAAACCAAGTGATGAATTTACTTTTAGGGCAGGAGTAACCGCTGGTAATGAGGGAATTTTTCGTTATCAGGGGCTCGTGAGCGGTCCTCTTAGCGATAATCTCGCGGGTAAATTGAGTCTTACGCATCGTGAACATGACGGGTATGTGAAAAATGTACTTCTCGACACAGATTTGCAGGACGAGGATCAGATATCTGTGCGCGGTCAATTGAGATTGACACTCGATAATTCTGAATGGCTATTAAGTGCTGACATTATGGATGATGACAGGGCCGATATGGGGCGCACCGGGGTAGCGGACAACGCTCCTCTATCTTTGATAATGGCTGCCAATGGAGTAGATGGCCCGCGCGAGCAGGCTTCACCTTATGATGGGTTTTCCAAACGTGAAGCAAATGGCATAAGCCTGCAAGGCGATATCGAATTTGATACTGGCACACTAACGACTATTACGGCGTTTCGTCATACTGAAACCGATTGGGAGATGCAGTCAGTAGGAGCAGGTCTTGGTGCATTGGGCTTGCCATTTGACGAGGTAATAGATGACATTATTGAAGACATTGATACTTTTTCCCAGGAGTTGCGCTGGACCTCAAACATAGACGGCAACTTTAGCTATGTTGCAGGTGCATACTTTTTTACAGAAGATACTGATCGTACCGAGCAATTTAAAATAACGCGCGCAGGTACTTACGGAGACCCTGCCAATCCGTTTCGAATCACCGATGTGGGATCGCAGGATATAATTGGTAATGAATATACCCGTACTGAAAACGAAACTACCAGCTGGGCACTTTATGCGAATGGTGACTGGCAGTTAAGCGAGAAAGTAACAGTTTCGCTTGGTGCTCGATTCACCAAAGACAGCAAAGACTATGTTGCAACAGCGGTAAATTGTGGCCTGGATTTGTCGACAACGGCTTTTGCTAACTTTCCTGCTTGTGCTGGTGTGGGGGGCAGTTTGAGGATCGTGGCGGAAGCATTTAGGGTAACGCCGGATGACAGCTGGAGTGATTTCTCGCCCAAAGCTTCTATACAGTATTATCCCAACGATGATGTTATGTTTTTTGCAGCGATATCCAAAGGTTTTAAGAGTGGTGGTTTTGCGGGTTCCCAGGGTATTGAGTCAAGTGCTTCAACCCCGGTTGATCCAGAAGAAGCTATCAATTACGAACTGGGCATAAAAAGTGATCTGCTGAATAATACACTGCGCATTAACGTCACTGCCTTTTACACGGATTATGACGATCTTCAGATAGTACGCTTTGGTCCAGTGGCGGGCTCGGCCTTCGGAACTTTTGTAACGGCCAATATTGGTTCGGCCGAAATACTTGGAGCCGAGCTGGAGTTTCAATGGTATATCACCGAAAACTTTAGCCTGTCTGGTAACTACGCGTATCTGGATACTGAGGTAAATGGTCTGGTGTTAGAAACAACAGGAGGGCCGGTAGATGCCTCCGGATCGTCACTTCGACAAGCACCTAAAAACTCCAGTAGCTTGATATTGGGTTATGAGAGAGCGCTGGCTTCCGGGATATTTGAAGCACAACTTGAGTATAGCTATGCTGATGAGGCAATAACGGACTATATTGATCAACGTACACGCGTGGAACAGGTAGAATTATGGGACGCCCGCATAAGCTGGACTTCGGATGATGAAACCTGGGATATATCAATTTGGGGAAAAAATCTGCGTGACGAAGCCTGGATTGCCCACTCCTATGTCATTGGACCGGGTGTAATCGGCATATGGGGTCCCCCTCGAACGATAGGGCTTACGGCAACCTACAGTATGTAGATCGCTTATTTAAGGATGCATGCTTAATAACAAGGAAAATTTGACTCAAAAGCTCACCCGCCGTCGTTTCGTTCAGCAAAGCGGAGCGACGGTGGCTGGAGTTCTTTCTCCGCTTGAATTACAGGGAGCTTCCAGTGTGAGAATTAACGGCGGGATTGTTGCCTTAAGTGCGATACAACTCTCAAGTGCAATTCTTAAGCGCTCAGTTTCCTGCGTTGAAGTAATGCAGGCCTATCTTAGTCACATTGGGGATTTGAATCCCCAATTCAATGCTCTGGTTTCCTTACGTGACTCAAGCCTTTTGTTAGGTGAAGCGGAGCAACGTGATGTGGAGCTAGCCCGAGGAAATTACCACGGCTGGATGCATGGCTTTCCTCATGCAGTAAAAGATCTGGCAGATGCAGCGGGTTTTGTTACATCTAACGGATCTCCCATTTTTGAGAATAACCTTGCACGTTCCGACGCTATCCACATAGCGCGAATCCGTGCTGCCGGTGCAATAATTATTGGAAAAAGCAACGTACCAGAGTTCGGGCTGGGTTCGCATACATTTAACCCTGTATTTGGTACCACCTTCAATGCGTATGACGGACAAAGTTCAGCCGGGGGCAGTAGCGGTGGGGCTGCAGTTGGCCTGGCTTTAAGATTGTTGCCGGTGGCTGACGGTAGCGATTTTATGGGTTCGCTACGCAATCCCGCAGCGTTTAATAACGTAATTGGTTTTCGTCCAACGCCGGGACGGGTCCCTCTTAGCAACTCATTTATTGAAGAATTGCCCTGTAATGGGCCCATGGGTAGAAATGTTGAAGATACCGCAATGTTGCTATCTACCATGGCTGGGTATCATCCATCTTCTCCCAGTTCTCTAAACGCAGACCCTTCTCAATTTACCGCTTCTTTAAAACGGGATTTTAAGGGTAAAAAAATTGCCTGGCTTGGGGATTTTGACGGTTACCTGGCCATGGAGAAAGGGGTGCTGGACACCTGCACGCAGGCCTTGCAGGGATTTCGTGATATTGGATGTTTGGTTGAGGCTGTGAAACCCGGTTTTTCGATGGAAGAGCTTTGGGAGACGTGGTTGATAATGCGCCACTGGCTAACGCGTGGTAGATCATTGCCGTTGTATGAAGATGAGAACATGCGGAAATTGCTCAAGCCTGAGTTAATCTGGGAAATTGAGGGCGGTGCTCAAATCACTGGAGGGCAAGTGGCGGCAGCTTCATCTTCCAGAGGGCGATGGTACGCTGCCCTGCAGGAAATTTTTGAAAATTTTGATTTTCTTGTGCTACCGACAGCACAGGTATTTCCATTTGATGCAAAGCTGCGCTGGCCACAAGAAATATCCGGGAGAACAATGGACACCTACCACCGGTGGATGGAAGTTGTAGTTCCTGGAACGCTTTCCGGTTGCCCGGTAATCAATGTGTCTGCAGGATTTGGTGCAAACGGGTTGCCTATGGGGCTGCAAATAATAGGCAAACGGTATGCAGACTTTTCTACTCTGCAAATCGCTTATTCCTTTGAACAAGCGACTCGATTCAACCTTAACGTGCACCCCAAAGCACTCGGGTAAGGTGTACTAATGGTTGTATATGGCGTTGCGCTACTGGCTTTTTGTATGCTGCTTGGCACTTTGGCTGGCGATTACCTGGGAGCAGTGATTGGTGTCAGGGCAAATGTGGGCGGAGTTGGTATCGCAATGCTTTTGCTGATTGTTTTAAGTAATCTTTCTTCCAAACGATTTTCGTTAAAGCCATTAAGCGAATCTGGAATAGGCTTCTGGAGTGCAATGTATATTCCGATTGTTGTGGCCATGGCCGCGAAACAAAATGTTTTCGCTGCGCTGTCTTCCGGCTGGCTTGCAGTTATCGCCGGGGTAGCTGCGGTAGTTTGTAGTTTTGCACTGGTACCTGTTTTGTCGAGATTTTCGAACCGAAAAGACAAGCCTGTGGTTGAGCAGGACTGACCGTGCCCACTGACCTGATTACTACTGTGTTAGTTAAAAACGGAATTATTACTGCCTTTTTGTTTGTGGGGCTGGTGGTATGGGTATCCTATTGGATTACAGACAAACTGACCCATGGCCGTGTACATGGCTCTGCTATCGCGATCACGCTCGGGCTCTTACTGGCCTATATTGGCGGGAGCCTTACGGGTGGAAGTAAAGGTATTGCCGATATTTCCATCTTCTCAGGCGTAGCGGTGTTGGGAGGCGCGATGTTTCGTGATTTTGCAATCGTGGCGACTGCCTTTGGTGCTGACCTGGAGACAATAAAAAAGGCTGGAGCAGCTGGGGTTTCGTCTATTTTCCTTGGGGTAGTACTCTCCTTTGCCATAGGTGCCATCGTAGCGTACGCATTTGGCTATAGAGATGCGGTCTCTATCAGTACTATTGGCGCGGGTGCTGCGACCTACATTGTAGGGCCGGTAACCGGAACCGCGCTGGGTGCCAGTTCAGAAATAATTGCGCTAAGTGTAGCCGCCGGCCTGGTAAAATCGGTGCTGGTTATGGTCGGTACACCTTGGGTAGCACCCTTAATAGGGCTGAATAACCCTCAGTCGGCTATGATCTATGGTGGGCTTATGGGCACAACAAGTGGTGTTGCGGGTGGTCTTGCTGCAACCGATCCCAGGCTAGTGCCCTATGGCGCCATGACAGCTACATTTTATACCGGTGTAGGTTGTTTGCTTGCGCCCTCGGTTTTGTATCTATTGGTTCGAGCAATAGTTTCCTGACTTAAGCCTTAATCCATTACCGGTTATCAACTACCCGCTGGGCCTTTCCTTCTGATCGCGGCAGGCTGCCTACTTCTTTCATCAGTATTTTGCATGACACACCCACCATTCCTTTTATCTGGTGTTGCAACTCTTTGCATGCGGCAACAATTTGCTGATCTGATAATGCCGATTTTGGTTCTACACTAATATGAATATTATCCAGATTGCCGTCTTTGCTTACTTCGATTAAATAGTGTGGTGAAAGACATTCTACCGACAGTATCTGTACCTCAAGCTGGCTTGGAAAAACATTCACGCCGCGAATAATAAGCATGTCATCGCTACGGCCGGTAATTTTGTCCATACGCCGCATGGTGCGGGAGGTGCCCGGTAACAGTCGGGTAAGGTCCCGGGTTCTGTATCGAATCATCGGCATACCGGTTTTGGTTATTGTTGTAAAAACCAGCTCCCCATCCTGTCCGTCAGGTAATACCTCACCAGTTTCGGGGTCTATAATTTCTGGATAAAAATGATCCTCCCAGATTGTGGGTCCGTCTTTAGCTTCAATACACTCCTGAGCGACTCCCGGCCCCATAACTTCGGACAGGCCATAGATGTCCACTGCGTCAATTCCCAGCCTGGTTTCCAGAGCTTCACGCATCGCGCCTGTCCAGGGTTCTGCACCAAATATACCCAGGCGTAGTGCAAGTTTACTGGTGTCGATTCCCTGCTTGTCCATTTCATCAGCAATATTCAACATGTAAGAGGGCGTTACCATGATTATATCCGGGTCGAAATCATGAATGAGCTGAACCTGTTTGGCGGTTTGACCTCCAGACATGGGTATTACCGCGCAGCCCAGTCGCTCGGCTCCATAGTGGGCACCCAGCCCTCCGGTAAACAAGCCGTAGCCATAAGATATGTGTACTTTGTCACTCGCACGCCCACCCGCAGCATAAATCGACCGCGCACCCATTTGCGCCCATATATCAATATCTTCCTGGGTATAACTAACTACGGTAGGTTTACCAGTGGTGCCGCTAGAGGCATGTATGCGAACGATTTGTTCCATCGGTACGCAGTTCATGCCAAAGGGGTAGTTATCCCGTAAATCTGCTTTCGTGGTAAAGGGAAACTTTGCCAGGTCGCTCAAGGCATGCAGGTCATCCGGATGTACGCCATGGTCGGCAAACTTCTTTTTGTAGACGGGAGAATTCGAGTACACGTGAGTCAGGGTTTGCTTGAGTCTGGTCAACTGTAGGGCTTTCAGTTCATCCATACTGGCATTTTCTATGCGCTCATAGCCGACTTTAGATTCAGACATAACCCTTCCTGTAATAATTTCACAATATAGTACACAAAATTGACACTATGCTGCAAATATGTATCATAAAGTGACAGTTTAATGGTTCCCAAAACAATGAAATCTAAAAGTTATGTGTATGGTGAGTGGCTGACCGGCAGCGGTGAAGGCGTAGAAGTTCTCCACGCTGTAACTGGTACTCCGGTTGCTTCGGTTAACAGTGACGGTGTGGATTTTCCTAAAGTTCTGGACTATGGACGCAACATTGGTGGTACAACACTACGGGCTATGTCTATCCATGACCGTGCAAATATTTTACGCAAGTTGGGTAAATATTTACTGGGAAAAAAAGACACTTTTTACGAAATTTCAGCTGCAACAGGAGCAACCAAAGCAGATGCGTGGATAGATATTGAGGGCGGTGTTGCTGCTTTGTTAAGTTATGCATCTCTCGCGGCAAAAGAATTTGCTAATGAGAAATTTATTGTTGAAGGCCCACCGGAGCGATTATCCCGAAATAATAGTTTTGCAGCGCGTCATATCCTGGTTTCCAAACGCGGTGTATCCGTGCATATCAATGCCTTCAATTTTCCCTGTTGGGGTATGCTGGAAAAAATTGCGCCCAGTCTGATTGCGGGTGTGGCAGTGGTAGTTAAACCAGCGAGTGCTTCCGCCTTTTTGACCCAGGCTATGGTTGAGGAGATTGTAGCCAGCGGTATTTTGCCGGAAGGCTGCATGCAGCTTATTTGTGGGCGTACGGGTGATCTGCTGGATCACTTAATTGAACAGGATGTCGTTACATTTACTGGTTCGGCGTCCACAGGACAGATGTTACGCAGTCACCCAAACATAATCGCCAGAAATATTCCCTTCAATATGGAAGCAGATTCGTTGAATTGCTGCATTCTGGGGGAAAGTGTAAAAGCGGACGACCCGGAGTTTGAGCTTTTTGTAGAAGAAGTGGTTAAAGAAATGACCACTAAGGCAGGACAAAAGTGTACCGCTATTCGTCGTGCACTTGTTCCTGCCGCTTTGCTTGAAAGCGTAACAGAAGCAATAAAAAGTAACCTGTCACAGGTGGTAATGGGTGACCCGCAGGTTGAGGGTGTTCAAATGGGGCCCTTGCTGGGTGCTACGCAAAAACAGGAGGTGCATACCAATGTGCTGGCCTTGGCAGAACAATGTGATCTGGTACTGGGTGGTGATAACAACTTTGAATTGCAAGGCGAAAATGTCTGCAGGGATGCTTTTTACCCGCCGACGCTACTGCTTTGCAAGAATCCACTTGGGGTGGACGCGCCACATTCTATAGAGGCATTTGGCCCGGTTTGTACAATAATGCCGTATTCCAACATAGACGAGGCAGTGGCAATATCTGCTCTGGGCAGGGGAAGTCTCGTTAGTTCGTTGTTTACTTATGATAATGAAGAGGCAGCCATAATTGTTTTGGAAACTGCTGCTTATCATGGACGTATGCTGGTAATAAACAGGGACTGTGCCGCGGAATCAACGGGACATGGTTCGCCCTTGCCCAACCTTGTGCACGGTGGGCCAGGACGTGCCGGGGGAGGGGAAGAACTGGGCGGTGTTCGTGCTGTAAAACATTATATGCAAAGAACATCCATTCAGGCTTCACCAGATACTTTGATGGCCATTACGCGGGAATATATGGCCGGGGCTACTACCATACATACGGACATTCACCCGTTTAGAAAATACTTTGAAGAGTTGTTCATTGGTGAAAGTCTGATAACCCACAGAAGAACCGTTACCGAAGCTGACATCGTGAATTTTGGTTGTCTTACAGGCGATCATTTTTATGCGCACTTTGATGAAATTGCCGCCCGGGACTCATTGTTCGGCAAGCGCGTTGCGCATGGCTACTTTATTATCTCTGCGGCCGCCGGCATGTTTGTTTCGCCCGCTCCTGGCCCGGTGTTGGCAAATTACGGACTTGAGAACTTGAGGTTTATTGAACCTGTTGGAATAGGAGATACCATCAGAACAAAGCTAACTGCCAAGAAAAAAATTAAAAAAGATAAACGTCCCGGCGAGAAGCAGGCAACGGGTGTGGTAGTTTGGGATGTGGAAGTAAGCAATCAGCATGACAAGGTTGTTGCACTCTACGACATTCTTACACTGGTGGTACAAAAACAGGGGTAAATATGAGTTTTGAGAATATTGTTTACAAGGTATCAAATGGAGTGGCGGTTCTAACACTTAATCGCCCGGAAACACTTAACAGTTTTACCGTAGCCATGCATGAAGATATTCAGGCGGCTATGTTAGATGTGCGCACCAACCCACAGGTGAGATGTCTGGTAATAACCGCTGCGGGCAGAGGTTTTTGCGCTGGCCAGGATCTTAAGGATTTGATGGCAGGAGGTGCTGAGGAACCAGCAGAGTTGGGTGATATTGTTGAGAAATACTATAATCCGTTTATTCGCTCCATTATGACGCTTGAAATGCCGGTAATTTGTGCGGTTAACGGGGTGGCAGCTGGTGCTGGCGCCAGTGTTGCTCTGGCCTGTGATATCGTTTTAGCCGCACGCAGTGCATCCTTCGTGCAGGTGTTTTGTAAAATTGGACTAATACCCGACTCAGGTGGAACCTGGAATTTACCCCGCGCTGTGGGTTTGCCAAGGGCCAAGGGTCTGGCATTGTTAGGAGACAAACTTACTGCCGAGAAGGCAGAAGCCTGGGGTATGATCTGGCAATGTGTAGACGATGATGAGCTATTACCTGTGGCTATTAAACTTGCTGAACATCTTGCTACCCAGCCGACTAAAGGGCTGGCAACCATCAAAAAATTACTGAATGAATCCTTTTCTACGCCCATGCACCAGCAAATGGAAAACGAGCGATTTGCCATGCGTACCTTAGGCCAGTCTCATGACTATCAGGAAGGTGTGAGCGCTTTTATGCAAAAGCGCAAGCCAGAATTTAATGGGCAGTAGTTAAGGGACAATAGTTCATGTCAAATCAAAATGATGCAGATTTAATTGCTGTGCAATGTGCAGATACGATGTGGCTGGATGATGATGCGTCCAAGGCCATGGGGATGCATATTGTTTCTGTGCGAGAGGGGTATGCAGACGTTTCCATGACGGTACGTAAAGACATGACCAACGGCCACGGTATGTGTCATGGAGGGATGATATTCACACTTGCAGATTCGGCATTTGCTTTTGCGTGTAACAGTCAGAATTTTGTGGCTGTTGCTTCTGCAGCCAGCATAGATTATCTGAGACCGGCATTTACTGATGATGTACTAACAGCCAGTGCCAGTGTGGTGAATCAGGGTAAAAGGAATGGTTTATACGATGTGGTCGTACATGATCAGAACAATCGTGTTATTGCCCAGTTTCGAGGGCGCTCTACTCGCATTCGTGGTGCGGTACTGAAGAGGTAAAAGCTATGACGCAGTTCAATTTAAATGCAGAGCAGTTAGAACAGACGTTTCAGGATCGTATCGACGATGAGCAAAAAATCGAGCCGAAAGACTGGATGCCTGAAGGATATCGTAAGAACCTGATTCGGCAGATGTCACAACATGCGCATTCCGAAGTTATTGGTATGCAGCCTGAAGGAAACTGGATTTCGCGCGCGCCTACGCTGCGCCGCAAAATGATACTAATGGCCAAGGTACAGGATGAGGGAGGCCATGGTCTGTATCTTTACAGTGCTACCGAAACCCTGGGAATTACACGGGAAGAAATGGTGGAAGCATTGCAAAACGGGTCAGCAAAGTATGCCTCGATCTTTAATTACCCCTCACTGACCTGGGCTGATATTGGCACTATCGGATGGCTGGTTGACGGTGCTGCGATTGTTAACCAGATATCCCTTCAACGAACCTCTTATGGACCTTACGCACGTGCCATGGTGCGCATCTGCAAGGAAGAAAGCTTTCATCAGCGCCAGGGCTATGAAAGCCTGGTGGTATTGGCAAATGGTAGTGCAGAACAAAAAGCCATGGCGCAGGACGCTCTGAATAGATGGTGGTGGCCTTCGTTGATGATGTTTGGGCCGCATGATTCTGAATCTGCACACAGTGCGCAATCTATGCTGTGGAAGATAAAGCGTAAGAGCAACGATGAACTAAGACAGGCTTTTGTTGACCAGACCATACCCCAGATAGAATTCCTGGGCCTTCAAGTACCAGATGCGGACCTGAAGTGGAATGAAGACCGTGGGCACTATGATTTTGGGGCGATAGATTGGGATGAATTTCTCAGGGTTATAAATGGTAAGGGTATGTGCAATAAACAACGTGTTGAGCATCATAAAAAGGTGCATGACGATGGAGCCTGGGTGCGCGATGCAATGCGAGCCTACAGAAAGAAAAACCACAGTAAAAACCACAATAAAACCACTACACAAAACTCTTTGAAGGATGTCTCATGAGCGCTGAAAAACATACTCCTCTATATGAAGTGTTTGTACGCTCCAAACGAGGCCTGGATCATAAGCATGTGGGCAGTTTGCATGCAGAAGATGCGGAACAGGCTTTGGAGTATGCGCGTGATACCTATACACGGCGTAGTGAGGGGGTGAGCATCTGGGTGGTAAGTTCCAGTGATATTACCAGCTCTCAGGAAGAAGACGCTGCAAGTTTTTATGATCCCATGGAAGATAAACCCTATCGGCATGCAACGCACTATATCTTGCCGGATAGTATAAAAAATATGTAACACCAGAAACTCTGGAACCTGATTATGAGTGAAATACAAACGTCAATTCGTGCGTCTACCCTTGAATATGTCATTGGCCTGGGTGATGACAGTTTAATGCTGGGGCAGAGACTCAGCGAATGGATTCGAAATGCACCGCTTTTAGAAGAGGATCTGGCAATCTCCAATGTAGCCCTGGATTTTATTGGGCGAGCTAATATGTACTATGAGTACGCCGTGCAGCTGGCAGCAGATATTGACAGTGTGTCTGACTATGGCAGCGTGGACGATATTGCCTTTCTACGCGATAGTAGGGGCTATAAGAATTTGCTAATTTTTGAAATGCCTGTTGGTGATTTTGCCTATACCATGGCACGTCAACTAATTGTTGATCTGTTTAATGTTGAATATTTTACTGCATTATCTGATTCTAACGATGCGGCTCTGTCTGCCATTGCAGCGAAGACGGTTAAGGAAAGCAGGTATCATTTACGCCGTAGTCGCGACTGGACCTTGCGCCTTGGAGATGGTACGGATGAAAGCCACCTGAGAATGCAGAAAGCATTTGATGAAGTATGGGGCTACACACCTGAACTATTTGAAATGACGAGAGGCGAACATGTTCTGTTGCCTGCGGGTATTTCTGTAGATCGTGCTGCTCTGTTCGATCGCTGGGATGCTCAAATTACCGAAATTCTGAAAACTGCCACTCTCTCTCACCCCCCTGTAGACTGGTCGGTAAGTGGTGGGCGAGCGGGCATACATACTGAGTATCACGGGCACTTGTTGTCGGAACTACAATTTTTACAACGCACATATCCCGGACTGGACTGGTAGTAGAATGGCTGAACTGTCCCTGGTACCCGAAGATCTGTTGATGCGCAAACAATTGCGGCAACAGACGAATTCCCCCAGGCTTTGGGATCTGTTGGACTCCGTTACCGATCCCGAAATTCCCGTTATATCCATATGGGATCTGGGGATATTGCAAGACGTACGTGTGGAGGAAACTAAGGTAAAAGTAGTTATCACGCCTACATATTCGGGATGTCCCGCAATGCGTGAGATTGAAAACGATATATATGCGGTACTGGTCGATGCAGGATTTTCACAGGTAGAGGTGATTACACGATTGTCACCCGCGTGGACGACTGACTGGATGAGCGAAGAAGGCAAACAACAATTGCTGGCTTATGGAATTGCCCCGCCGACGGGAACCGGGCAGGCACGAAAGGTAATTTGCCCTCAGTGTGCTGGAACAAATGCGTCACTAATAAGTGAATTTGGTTCAACCGCGTGTAAGGCCTTGTATCGATGTGATGATTGCCTGGAAGCGTTTGACTATTTTAAGTGTATTTAGTATTGCTTTTAGCTAAAGAGAGTCTGTATGAGTAATTCTGATTTTTATCCCCTGCGGCTTTCATCAGTACGGCCTGAAACCAATAGTGCGATGTGCCTTACATTTGAGGTTCCCGAAAATTTGCAGCAAACGTTTGAGTTTATACAGGGGCAGTATCTCACTTTACGCACTACTCTAAATGGTGAAGAAATTCGCCGTTCCTATTCTATTTGTGCCGGGGTTGACGATGGAAGGTTGCAGGTCGCGGTTAAGCGAATAGAAGGTGGTGTTTTTTCTGCCTTCGCCTTTAAGCTGGCGGCTGGTGATGTCATTGATGTAATGCCACCTCAGGGCAGCTTTTGTACGCCGCTGGCAAAGGAGAATTGCTACCGGTATCTCTGTATTTGTGCAGGCAGTGGTATTACACCAATGTTGTCTATCGTTAAATCGGTGCTCTCCAGAGAACCAGAAAGTGAAGTTACCTTATTGTATGGTAATAAAAATTCAGCCTCGGTGATGTTTAAGGAAGACCTGAGTTTCTTGAAAAATCGCTATATGACACGCTTTAACTGGATAAACATTCTGAGCAGAGAGGAGCAGGATGCCGAAGTTCTGTTCGGGAGAATTGATAACCGCAAGGGTGAAGAACTGGGTCGTAAAGGATTAATCAGTATTGCGGGTACCAATGAGTTCTTTCTATGTGGTCCTGAATCCATGATTTCAGGAGTATCGCGAGGTTTGCGCGCAAACGGGGTTGATGAGTCACATATTCACTATGAACTTTTTTATGCATCCGCTGAAGATGCTAAAGCAGTAGTTGAAAAACACCATGCACGAGCAAAACAGTACGGTGGACAGTTAAGTGAAGTGGTGGTTACCGTAGCTGGGCGGTCCTCGCGTTTTGAGCTTGCAGCAGATGGTGAAAACATTCTGGATGCAGCAATGAGCAATGGTGCTGATTTGCCATTTTCCTGTAAAGGTGGTGTTTGTGCGACCTGTAAGGCACGGTTAATGGAAGGTAAGGTTGATATGGACCTTAACCATGCATTGACCGAGCAAGAAGTGGAAGATGGGATGATTTTGACTTGTCAGGCGCATCCTGTTTCCGGCAAAGTAGTTATTGATTTTGATCAGCTTTAAAAGCGGAGTACCATCAATCGTTCTGTGGGATTACAAGGTTTAGTTAGTCGTGGATAACAGAATAAGCCCCGAACTCATTGCACAGCGCACAGCTGCGCGCAATATTAGTTGCACATCAATGGTGGTAACTGTATTTGGGGATTCGATTTCCCAGCATGGTGGATGGATATGGCTGGGCAGCTTGATAAAGGCGCTGGCACCTTTTGGATATACCGAGCGTCTGGTGCGCACGGCAGTTTTCAGATTGGCGCAGCAGGATTGGTTGCAAATCAACAAAATAGGACGTCGCAGTTATTATTGTTTCACAGACAGTGCGAATAGTTTTACAGAGAAAGCCGCGCGGCGTATCTATTCTGCGGGAAGTGTCAATTGGGATGGAAGCTGGACGCTTGTGTCACCTGTTTTTGTCCCGGAAGACAAAAAAGCCGAGTTTCGAAAAAGTATGTTGTGGCAGGGTTACAACTCCCTGGTTAATGGGATGTATGCGCACCCGTCCTCCGAAAAGACATCTCTTGAAGAAACATTACACGAACAAAAATTGTTGGGTAAGGTTATTGTTTTTTCAGCGTCTGCGGATGATCTAAATTCACAGGCTGCGTTAAAAACGCTTGCTGAACAGAAATGGAACCTTGCTGAACTGCGTGATATGTATGGTGAGTTTCTGGATTATTATCGTCCGCTGACAAAAAAAATGCAGGCCAGTAGCGTGACGCCCCAGCTAAGTTTTCTGTTACGCACGCTGATGTTACACGACTATCGCCGCGTGCTCTTACGGGACCCGGATTTTCCTGAAGCAATGCTGCCAAATGGCTGGATAGGTTTTGAGGCGCTGGAACAGGCTAAACGCCTGTATGCAATACTTTCCAAAAACTCTATTGAATATATTCAATGTAGTCTTGAAAATGCTCAAGGTGCTTTGCCTGTGGTAAATTCCCGGTATTACAAACGTTTTGGAGGAATTTGTCGCTAAGGGAGCTTGTCGCTAAGATGGCAATCAATACACACGCGTGTTGGTCCACTGTCTTTACCTGCCAGTTGTCGTTCAACATGGCAACCACGACAGAGTGTATGAAATTGCGTTTCCAGTTTTGGCCATAGTTCCGGGACTGCCACGTGACAGGACATGCAAAGGTCTTGTCCAGTAGCATCTACGTAGTTATGGTGACAACCAAGACAACTTTCTCCAGCATGATCTATATGTGCAAAAGTCATCGGTAGTATTGCTTCGGGGCTTTGCCAACGCTGCGCTATAGATGGCTTAACTGCGGTGAATGGCGAGCCCCAGATTAGCAGGGCCGTGGTCGTCAGCACAGTTAAGCTCAGAAAAATCTTCATCCAAACAAATTCCTGATGCCGGCAAAAATGCCGACGCAAACTAAACATTGCAGGCAATAGTTACGCCAGCTTGTTGTTGCAGTAATTTTTAGTCCTCTAAAACCACCCAATATAGTCACAGCAAGCAAAACAGCAATGCCCACAACCTGGTAGGGCCTGTGCAGGTAAAACCCGCTTAGAACAATATGGAAAGCTATCCCACAGACACAGGTTATTGCCAGACCACGATGCCACGAGCGAAAAACCGAGGAGCGATTGTGTATACGTAAACGTCGTTCTGGCAAAGCAATAAAAACAAGTACTGTAAGCAGCGCAAAGCCTGCGATGCCCAGCCACATATAGATTGGTGCTGAAAATTTAATAGTTTCAATCACTGCACTGTCTATAAGTAGAAACCAAAATGCATGTAGTGCAGCCATGGCCAACACTGCATAGCCAAGTAACTTGTGTGATTGAACATTTTTGCTCGAAGCACCCGGTATATTTAAAAATATCAACCCGGAAAATGCTACAAAACCCACGCCATTACCCAAATCCCAAAGCCATCCTGCACCAAGGGTAGGTGTGGCTGCCAGGCCGATAAGCATTACGGCGATTAGGATTAACTGGGCCATTGTAAGGGCGGCTATGGGTCGTGTTTACTCAATTTGAATGACGCCCGATGCACCGTTAAAATCGACCTGGTTACCATTGCCATCTGTGTACCGTCCCGAGTGAATGATTTTATATTGGCCGGAGTCAGGTGCATCGGGAATTTGCCAGCTAATTTCGGCAATAAAACCCTGTTCTTCAGCGCTCCAGTGAATTTTTGTGGACCAGTCTGCATCGTTTGCGATGGTGATCCATTGACCGTTCTGTAGGTATCTAACCTCTATAAAGCTGTTTACGTTGGGATAGCTGGAAGTGGGATTGCTTGACCAAAATTGTACTTTAACGAGCTCTTCCTTTACGTATTTAGTCTTTTGTAGCGGCAAGGCTTCACCAAAAAATTTACCTTTTGGCAAGCTGCTGGGCGAACTAATTGCCAGTGGCATTGACTTCGATTTTCCACGCCAATCATCATAGTTCACTTGTGATGCGATTGGGGTACCTGTTTGTAATGCCTGTGCCAATTGTGCGGCGATTTGCTGATAGGCGGGCAAGGACCATTGGCCATGGAGGGTGTGGCCACCTTCATATTGCTGTAATCGATACTCTTCAGGGGTGGTTACATATCCGGCATAACCGTTGGAATAACCGGCTATTACAATATGTTTTGCCCAGCCGCCTAATTTCGACATTACCGTATTTTTTAATCGGCGCGCTGCCATAGTGGTAACCTCAGTGGGTAAGGCCAGTATGGCAAGCTGCCCGATTCGAATAATCGATACAGAGCGTATTTGTGATTGAAGCGGGGGAGAACCAGTGCCGGTTTCCCAAAGAATGGGTTTGGGGTGCTGACAAACCTGCGTTTTTTCTGAGTAGCTTTCGGATCCTGTAGTAATTTTAACCAGAAAGTCGAGTATAAAACTCTGTTCAGTCATGCCTTCTTCGAACAAGAAGTGACCAGCGCCGTCTTCGCTGGATCCACCCGCAAATGAGTAACCATAGGCGGAAGGGCAGGTGATCTGTGGCCCTGCTGCGGTGAATTCATCCGATATAGAATAGTTGGCCAGATTTACATAAATTTGACGATAATCGATGCTACCTCGTATTTTTTCATTGGCAGTCTCGAACAAGGAGAGGGCGACTTCCAACTGGCGGGTGCCTATGATTTTAGTGCTATCAAAGTCGTCAACGCCGGGACCGGTATTGTCCAAATTCAAATTGGCTGTAACATCACCAGGTGTTGATTGGGCAAATGCGCCAACAAACTGCATATCTCCTGTTAATCGTTCAAACTCCCGGGCTGCATAACCCTTGTGATCGCCTGATATAAGGCGGTTATAGTACGTCATGGACGTAGGGTGAACTGCAAACCAATTGAGCATGGCAAAAGCACCCATTTTGTTTGTAAACTTCAGCAAGGTCATCTTTTTTTCAGTATTGAAACTATACTTGGCGCGTTCTGCCGCGGGATTCTGCTCATACGCTATTCGCGAGCGATTGATACCGGCATTCTCAACATCACCGCTGTTAATGAACAGCGAACCCGTCTGAAGATTGTTGTGGGCAGTCTTTACAGACTGGACAATTCCACTAACAATACTCTCAAAATGTTCCTGGTAAAAGGCCCCTGATAGCCCTCCGTCGGAACGAGAGTGCCAATATCCGGTCGGTCCTGAATGCGTATGTGTGGCACTCAATATTACGTTCTGAAGTGTGTATAGCTCACCATATACAGACTTGAGGCGATCAATAACTTCTAGTGTGATGTTGTGCTCTATGCTGCCGATATCAGCACTGACGAATAGCAAACGTTGCTGACTGTTTGGCTCAGCGATGATAAAAGCTCTGGAGTGTAACCTTTGGTGTATTCCTTCTGTTACCTGACCGTCATAACCAAAACCCCACATAGCAATACCGAATGCAGGGCCGGTAATGTCAGCTCGGCCACTTCCCAACAAAAATCCATCGTCCACAGGCTGGTGTTGATTGGTGTTCTTTGAATTTGCAGATAGAGGGAATGTCAAATAAAACAGAGCTGGAAGAACTAAAACGATGATGCTGAATTTGAGAGGTTTGTACATGGAGTTTTGCATTTTCAAGTACTGCGCGGAGTGAAGGCTAATAGTTGAGTGGAGGATAGGCGAAACTAAAGCCATTTGCCATTCGTGGGCTCTGGTAGAAGTTGAGGTGACACCCATAAATAAATGAGAGTTACGGGAATACTTTCTCGCCTTTTATAAAAGTCATTTTAACTCTGATTTTGTGAATCTCGGTAATTGGAATAGAGAAGGGGTTTTCTTCTGTTACGATAATATCCGCGTGCATGCCTACCTCAATAACTCCAACTTTATCCCTGTGACCCATCAGCCGAGCCCCATTGTTAGTCATTATGTTAAAAGCTTCTTCAAGGCTTACTTTTTGCCCTTCACCGAGCGTTTCTGCACTGCCCCCCGGCTTTTGTCTGGTAACCATGGTTTCAATTGCCAGCCAGGGATTCACCGAAGGGACGACTGACCAGTCTGAACCGGCGACGACTAAAGCGCCGGTTTCAACAGCCTCCCTAATCGGTACCCAACGCTTCATACGTTCGGGACCAACCGCTTTGAGAATATCGATTGAGGCCATAGGGTTTGGATACCAGATATAGGGTGAGAACTCCCAACTTAAATTGATATCCCTAGCGAGGAGAATGTCTTGCTCATTTACAAAAGTACTATGTCCAATGTGATGAAATGGACCACCAAAACCGTTCTGTTTTCTCGCCTCTGAGACAGCTATTAGTGCTGCGCGCACCGCGCCATCACCCGCAGCGTGAAACTTTATGTGCAAGCCTTGTGAATCAAACCGGGTAACTGCCAGGTTAAGTTGATCCTGTGGGATTATCAGGAACCCGCGGTCTGGTCCAGTATTCGCATGGTCGCCTGTTCTGTTGATGTAAGGTTCCAGCATCGCCGCGGTATGGCTTTCTGTAGGCACACCGTCGAGAAAAATCTTCACACAATCTGGTGAAAAACGTTCGCTTGTGTAGGTGGCACGTTTTTTGATTAGCGACTCACCCATATCGTTGGTTGTACTGGGGCCAGGCTTCCAGACTATGCAGCCCCTGACATGTTGCTTGATTAAACCTTCTCGGGATAAATCTGCCAGTGGACCTATATCCTGTTCCCGTACGCTGGCGACCGTGAATGCGGTAATACCAAAGGAAAGCATTTCTCTGGAAGCATACATTAACGCTTTACGACGAAGTGATTCCGAGGCGACTGGTAATATTTTTGTAACCAGTTGCGCCGCGCTTTCCCGAAGCAGTCCGGTAGGTTTCCCCGATGAGTCTCGCTCAATTATACCCGCTGGTGGGTTTGCAGTGTCCTGAGTAATACCTGCGAGAGCCAGGGCTTTGGAGTTAACCCAAATACTGTGGTGTGCCTCATCGTTCAACAGAACGGGGTTGTTTGGCGTAATTTCATCCAGAAATTCACGATTCTGTTGACCAGGTGCAAAAACAGCTGCTACCCAGTTGCCGCCAAATATCCACTCTCCCGGTGCTTTGTTCTTAACACAGTTTGATATTGTTCTGGCAATTTCTTCCGGGTTTGCACCAGCGGAAAAACCGCATTCAAAATGTTCAAGACCGGCAAAAAGAGGGTGTACGTGAGAGTCATGTATGCCGGGTAGAACGGTGTCGCCGTTAAGATCAATTAGTTGGGTATCTGCGCCGCGCAGGGCAATAATTTGCTTAGCATTGCCGGTTGCTACAATTATTCCCCTGTTAACCGCCATGGCCGCTACCCATCCGTCGGATGTTTTGATCTGGCCGTTGGTAAGTATCAGGTCGACATTAAGTGCATCGGAGATTTCTGCCAATGCAATGTTGGAAAGCAGGATGGTAGCAACGATGCAATTTAGTGCGTAGTTGGAGTGTTTCATAATTGAGGCTCAAATTTTGGTATGCCTGCTTCCCATTTCGACCAGTTTTTAACAATGTAGTCGACAACGATGGAGCCTGCCCGGTGATTGTTTTGTAAGCCGACATCGAAGCCGCCGGGGGTATTTCCCGGTTCCGGATCCAGATGTTCAAGCGTGGTTTCGCCTGCACTGCCCTGGTCAAAATTCACTGCACTGCGAATGCTCATGATGCGCTCTGTTGCCAATATTTTTCTGATTACGTATGCAACGGCAACGCCTTCCATCTCTGTAATGACGTAAGTTCCTGCATCATAAAGATCAACTATATACTGGGCTTCTTCTGACAGACCTGGCCCATGAAAAAAAGTATCAGCTGCAAGGTGCGCTCCAACCCCAACGAATGGTTTTCGTAATGCCTGCTGGTCCGTATAACGCAGGCGGTATTCAATTGCACTGGCAGAGTCTGCCAGCGGGACATTTTTGCTTAGGTGGTAAGCCCAGGCAGTAAGATCTGCATTGAGCTTAATTTGTCGTACATCTTCATAACCTTTGCGCGGGCTGAATACCGGTGTGTTGGAAGCACTTTCGTTGGGTGCCCAGCGATGTCCCAGGTCGTAGTCGATAAGCCAATCGGCCCAGAATACAGCAGCAATTGTTCCTGCACGGGGAGGCGTGCCTCCTACGCCAGTAATAACGAAATACGTTTGGGAAAAATCAAATCGTGAATCAAGCAAAATTGCCGTCATAGAAGAAGAGGAGCGTACCTTTCCCATGCCCAGTTCGACACCGCAAATGCCATCGGCGTTGCAAAACACCGGGTTTTCGGCGCCTCGAACAGGCAGAGCTTTGGCCTGCTTCCAGTAGTGCTCGTACCAGTATTGCAACTCCCCAGCTTTGTCACCCGTATAAGCACCGATTTCGAATTGGGCTGCGATTAGTAGTTTTACTTTTACAGGAGCGCTTGTGACGGTTTCGAAATTGTTTACTGCATTGCCGCTGTGGGACAGTAGCAATGACGTGAATGACATTATCGCAATCAGAGTAAAAGTGATTGTTACTCTTGGCATGTCGACTCCCAATTCATAATTGGTACACCATGACGCTTGCGGCGCACAGACGCAATAAGTTAAATTGTTCAGGTTTAAATAAGGTGGGATATGTTGTTTTTTGGCGCAAAAATTGACGCAGGGGGGCGATATTCGTTCCAGGTGTTGCCAGGGTGTCGCTGACCTATTTAAGTGCAATAATTGCTTTGGTGTTATGGAGCGGTACGGCCATTGCCAATAAATTTGCTGTGTTGTCGATGGATGGGCTGACTGCAGGTGTTTTGCGTTCGATGTTAGCTGGCCTTGTGGCATTAGGCGTAGTCTTATTGTTGAAGTTGCCGTTTCCGAGATCCATAACTGATCGTAATTTACTTTTTGTTTCCGGGTTTTGTTCATTTGCCATATGGCCGGTATTAATGAGTATTGGTATTGAAAATACTACGGTGGGTCATGCGGCACTAATAATGGCATTGATACCAGTAATCACTGTGCTGATAAGCTCTCTGACAAGCAAGAGCCTGCCAAGTTTTTCGTGGCTTATAGGTGCCGCTATAGCCCTGGCAGCTACTGCGGTGATAATACTGACGCGCGAAAACAGTTCCGGGCTGACGAATGATGGCTCGAGCATGCGAGGCGATTTGATGGTACTCGCAGGTTGTGTAGTGTGTTCTGCGGGTTATGTTGCAGGTGGTAAGCTCTCTCCAAAAATTGGCACGCTTGCCACTACCTTTTGGGGTTTGTCGGTGGCTTTGCTCTTGCTTTTGCCTACTTTTTTGTTGATTGCTGGTGATACCCAGTGGGATGAAGTTGAAATAGAATCCTGGTTGGGAATTGCGTGGATGGCCGTACTTTCTTCCTTGTTGGGCTACGCGCTTTGGTTTTACGCGCTTGGATCTGGTGGTATCACCAGAATTTCTTCAATGCAATTGATGATGCCAGTGTTGACCCTGTTTCTGGCTGTAATGTTGCTGGGTGAGTCCTTAACCGTTCTGTTGGCCTTCACCTGCATTTTGATTATCGGGGGTACCTTACTTGCACAGCGGTCAGTTTCCCCGGATATTCATTGAATAGCCCATAGATGCGAACCATTGTTATTTGGAGGCCCGAAAGCCGGCATGAATAGTGGACTTTAAGATGAGTAAAGGGCAATCTTCCGGCCTAGTTGGGGAAGGTGGAAAGACCTGGCGAAGGCCGGGCGTTGCTGTTATCTCCGACCGGAACATATTGAATGAGATAAAAGAGTGCTTTGTGAGACACTGGAACCCGTCGATATGATGCAAAATATTAATTAAGGAAGTGTTTGAAATGAGTACAGGTACGGTTAAATGGTTTAATGCAGACAAAGGTTACGGCTTTATTACCCCTGATGAAGGCGGAAAAGATTTGTTTGTACACCATTCTGAAATTCAGAGTTCTGGTTATGCCAGTCTTGAGGATGGTCAGAAAGTAGAATACGAAATTGGAGAAGGGCAGAAAGGTCCATGTGCAACTAAAGTTGTAGGGATCTAGCGCTACGAATGTTCGAATATCAGGGTGATCTGAAGTCGCCCTGATATTTTTCTAACAAAACGGATTGTAAAATAAATCAAATCCGTGCTCGCCGCAGGTTATAAACTCGGCGAGGTTCCAGACGAGGCCAGTAACAAGGTCTAGAAGCTGGCTGCATCCCCTGTAGCCTGTGATTGTTGACCTTTTTTCATTTCCCTGCATAGACTGGCTGATATAGTGCTGAACACTCACCCCATTAAAAGAGAGTACAACAATGACATACGCACCTGATAATCGACCTTTCTATGATGCCGACAGCCATATTATGGAATTGCCGGATTTTCTTAAGTCTTATGCTGACCCTGCATTGAGGGATGATATTCCCGAGGTGAGCTATAGCGCGTCTCTGGTAACAGATGAAGAAGTAGCCATCATCATGTCTCAGGGTGGCAGGCATAGTACGGAACATGTTCAGAGTATGGTGGACCTGGGCGATAAGCTGATTGAAAGCTCTAAGGAAATTCAGGCTCTGGGAGCCTTTAACTCGGCGGACAGAACAACTGCAATGAACATGTTGGGCTTCAAAAAACAGTTGGTGTTTGCAACACACAGCGTAGCATTTCCATTTCATCCAAGTTCAAAAAAAACGGTGGAGTTGCGCTATGGCGCTACGCGAGCGCATAACCGGCACATGGCGGATTTTTGCTCAGACGATGATCGGCTTATGGGTGTTGGCATAGTGCCGCTGGATAGCCCTCAACATGCTATTAGTGAGTTGGAATTTGTTATTGAGAACGGTCTGGAAGCAGTATGGGTGCCACACAGAGCACCGATAGGTATCGCGCCTGGACATATAGATCTGGAACCGTTCTGGGCGCTTTTGGCAGAGTCTGGTGTTCCTTTTGTGATTCATGTCGGAGGCTCACCGCTCCAGGCTCTGAAAGTATGGAGTAATAATGGTCGGGCAGCAGTGAAGGACTGGATGGGTGGGGGTGAAAATGTACGCACTAAAGACGCTGCGCTTATGCATCAGCCTGCAGAAACCTTTATTAGTATGCTTATGCTGGATGGTGTTTTTGATCGCAATCCAAAGCTGCGAGGAGCTGCTGTGGAGCTTGGGGCCGGGTGGGTACCCGAAATGTTAAAGCGTCTGGACTGGGTTTCCAAGATTTACGGTCGTGTAGATGAGTCCGTGCGTTTTGATCGCACTCCGTCACAGCAACTAACAGAACAAATGGGTTTTACGCCATTTCCCCATGAAAATGTCACGGATCTGGTTGCGGAGTCGAATGAGGAACTGTATCTGTTTTCCAGTGATTACCCGCACGTGGAAGGAGGTCGGGATCCAATAGCAAAATTCGAGAAATCCCTGGCCGATCAAAGCGAAAGCGTAAAAACCAACTTCTACTCCGAGAATTTTTTACGCCTGTGGCCAGACGCGCGAGCATCGTAAAGCGCCCGCAGCCCAAGACGCGTTAGCGTCGCTAAAAGAAGTGCAGCCCAAGACGCGTTAGCGTCGCTAAAAGAAGTGCGGCCCAAGACGCGCGAGCGTCGTAGCGCATGCGTTAGCGTATTGCAGTCG
>Ga0256847_1000399_pt1 | contig 28344 bp, 16 predicted proteins | sample TeddybearmetaG_FD_189099 | JGI IMG/M metagenome (GOLD analysis project Ga0256847, IMG submission 189099) | Hydrothermal vent microbial communities from East Pacific Rise, Pacific Ocean - Teddybear | ecosystem: Environmental > Aquatic > Marine > Hydrothermal vents | place: Pacific Ocean: East... | reverse complement strand
AATAAAAAACGGGCCAGCCCCCGCTAAGACCCGTTTTTGTTGCTCTAATTACAGTTGGGGCTGTTAATTAAGAACCTATACATAAGAAGTATGAGTTAAATTTAGTAAATATTTTCCTACAAACAATAATATTTTGTATTTAATCGTATTAAATATGCATTTTATCGATGAATGACACTCTTTTTACCAAACCACACTCAAAAATATGCCATGTCTATTAAACTATTTATCTTTAAAGGAGTCTTAGACAAAAACAATAACCATTGGTAGAAGAACAATCTTTAGTTTCAGCCTTACAATCTAATGACGAGAAAGAGCGGGCATTTAAGATCCTAATTACTGAATATAAGGAGCGATTGTATTGGCACATCCGTAAAATTGTGCTGAACCATGACGACACAGATGACGTGCTTCAAAATACATTTATTAAAATCTTTAGAAATATCAATTCCTTTAAGGCAGATAGTAAGTTGTATACATGGATGTATCGCATTGCGACTAACGAGGCCATCACATTCATTAACAAACGGGCAAAACGAGCTAATATCTCCTCTAAAGAGGTTCAAGAGACCATATTATCGAGATTAGAAACCGATGTGTATTTTGAAGGAGATCATATTCAGTTGCAACTGCAAAAGGCCATTGCGACGCTTCCTCAGAAGCAGCGTCTTATATTTAATATGAAATACTTTGAGGAACATACTTTCGAGCAGCTTTCAGAAATATTGGAAACTTCGGTAGGAGGTCTAAAGAGTAGTTATCATATTGCAGTAAAAAAAATAACGGCGTATTTAAAGAACAATGAAACTTTTTAAAATAATAAGAGTCATACTTTCAAAATGAATAAAGAAGGAAAATATAAACATGGCATGAAGGTCCCAGAAGACTACTTCGAAAATTTTGAGGAGCGTCTGGCAGTCAAAATGGCTGAAGAAGCACTTCCCAAGGCATCGGGCTTTAAAGTACCCGATGGTTATTTCGATACGCTGGAAGCATCAATTCTTCAGCAAATTGAAAAAGAAGCAACCGTCAAGGTGCTGCCTTTGTATAAACGTAAAAGCGTTATATACATTACATCCATAGCAGCTTGCCTAGCCCTAGTTTTTGCCATTTTCACTTCAAATGGACCTGAAGAAACAGTATTAGAAGTTTCCGATATTGAGGCTTATTTTAATGACGGCAATTTGGATTATGATAGTACCGACATAGCCCAACTACTAAGTGACACCGATCTAGATGGTATGCTTATAGAAACAGATAACATTTCGTTGGAGAGTTTAGAAGATTACCTTTTAGAAAACCTAGATGATACAACCTTATTAATAGAATAACAATGAGAACGATTTTACTTATAGCTTTGCTTTTCACGACTCCCTTTTATGGGCAACAAAAAGAGCGAATTAAAGCGTTGAAAACAACGCACATTAGCAATTCACTCAAACTTACAGCCAGTGAGGCAGAGAAATTTTGGCCGATTTACAATGCGCATGAAGAGAAACAATTTGACCTAAGAAAGAAGGAAAGACGCGAGATATTCATGATTGTAAAGGGTGATGTTGAAGGACTAAGTGACGATGAAGCCAATGTTCTTATTGAAAAAGGCATCAATTTTAAAAGTACAGAGTTGCAATATTACAAGGAATTGGTCGCTAACCTACGCGGGGTTATTCCTGTTTACAAAATATTGAAGTTGCGAAGAGCTGAAGAAGAATTCAAACGAAAGCTTCTTGAAAAATTGAAGAAACGTCGCGAGCAAAGAAAAAATTAGACTCCTATTTTAAAACCACTTATTCAAGATCTCTTTACCAACTAGCGCATCAAGACCATGCAGTTCTTTCTTAAAATAAGCATCCAAAAACTCCTTGGTTGCTGGTTTCATTTTTGACTTTTTACGAACCTTAAGCGGGTTTATCTTCCCGTGTATTTTATTCATTAACTTCGGAATAAAAGCACGTTTCACTACACTTTTAGGTGCTTTTATAGGGAGTCCTTTCAGGTTGAAGGAGTTTCCATAGCGTCTAAAAAATAGGTTCTTTAGTAATTGTGGTTTTGTGAAAAGAGGAAACTTAGCAGCATTCGTATGTGTTTCAAATACCGAAGGATCAAATGCTTCAAAGGCAACGCCTAAAAAAGTACACACTTCCTGAAGTACCGCCCTAGGATTTTCTATGAGTTCTTCAAAGACAATTACTTTCATGTTTTGCTTCGGAATATATTTATAGTAGGCTTCTAACTGATCTAGATACTGACTGCGTCTTAATACCAAATTAGGATGAAACTGAAGCACATCTTCAAAGGAATGAGCAACAACGCCAGCGCGTACTAAGTGATGATAATTGGAATAGGCCCTTTTAGAAGGCTGTCTGAGCATAAAGATAAGTTTGATCTCTTCCTCCTGGATAGAAATCCGTTGGGCGGCAAACTTAGAGGTAAGATAAGACGTGGAGTCCTCTCCTCTCAACATCCCCTGCCCTTCTCTGAACTTTGAGCTATACCAATCCCACAGTTCTTTGTGGTTTTTATTCATATCCTGAACAGTCCACTGTTCTGACTTACGGTCAAAAAAATTGAAATCGTAGTGTTCTATAACATTGTCAATGTCAAAAAAACCAATTTCCTCTTTAGGTATAAAAATCTTGGGGTGTTGCCCCAGCATAGCGTGCATGGTTGAAGTCCCCGATTTCATCGCTCCCCCAATAATGAAATTCGGCAAAACGGCATCTTTCGGTGCTTTCCAGTTATGTAGTTGGGCTTTTTCCAATGAAACCTATTTAAATTTTAGTTTAGATATTCGGTTACGTCCGCTAGCAAAGGCGATAGAATCGTTCACGAACTCAATCGCGTAGAATCCTTCCTGAGACATTTCCATCCAACTTTTCCCTTGATCATTGCTATAGGAAACTCCAGGAGAGCCAACAGCCACGAGGCCTTTTCCTTTGGTGCCAGGCACAAAAGAAACACTCGAACGATACCCTGGCCCTGCCCCATTGCTCAACAGTTCCCAAGTTTTACCACCATCGGTTGTAAGCGCTTTGTTTCCTTCATTAAACTCTTTTTCTTCCCAATTACCCCCAAAGATAACTCCGGTATTCTCGTCATAAAAATCGATACTATAAATCCCCGTCATCGTTCCTCCTTGTAGCATGGGCGTTTCAAATACTTCCCAGGTTATACCTTTATCAGCCGAATGAAAAACTCGAGTTCTCTTTCCTCCGCTGGCAATCCAAACATGATCGTTTACAATAGCGATATTCGTATTACTCGCAGCAAAAGCTGCCTCGCCATTTTCAACCTCTGGCAAAATTTCACAGGATATTTTTTCCCAGTTATTTCCACCGTCACGAGTGATTATGATTGACAAACAATTATCGGTAGGATCGCCCATAGCAATACCCTCTTGGTCATTCCAAAAGGCAATAGCGTCATAAAAGACCTTCTCGCCTCTTTCCGAATAAACTTCTTCAATGTTTGTTGCTTCCTCCCCATTGAAGTCAATTTTATACAATACCCCTGGATTACCAATGCTCAGAACGAATACCGCATCCTTTATGGCAGCAATGGACCTGAAATGTAATAAAGAGTCTTCATATTTTATGGTTGCCAATTTTGGCGTCTTGCCATCTATGATTCCTACACTACCCCAGTTGGCTGCAAACCAAACCTTTTGATCATCAATAGGAACAATGGCGCGAATACTCAAACTATCTGTAAAGACATCTTCAATAACTACTTGAGTAAAAGAGGTATGCGTATCACCATTGCAGGAAATCAAAAACGAAAAAAGGAGAAGTACTAAAAGATGTTTCATAAAATAATTTTGGCAAATGTAATTAAAACAATTAATGAGAATACTACCTTTGCAGCCAATTTTCCTCCTATGAAACTACACCGTAATTTGGTATTTGCCACTATTGATTCGCTGCATCTCATTTTTAATGAAAAAAAGCAGGCGGACAAAGTGCTTAAAAATACATTGAAAAGAGACAAAAGATGGGGGTCGCGGGATCGCAGTTTCATTGCCGAAACAACCTATGATATTGTTCGTTGGAAACGACTATACGCTGAAATTGCTGAAGTAAGAGAACCTTTTGATCGCCCGAACCTCTTCCGCCTTTTTACGGTATGGGCCACCCTAAAGGGAATTAGCATCCCAGATTGGCCACAATTTGAAGCTACTCCTACTCGAAAAATAAAAGGTCGTTTTGACGAGCTTTCCAAAAATAGAAAAGTACGTGAGTCCATTCCAGATTGGTTGGATGCTTTAGGTGAAAAAGAATTGGGTAAGAAATGGGACAAGGAATTGGCTGCATTGAATAAGCAAGCCGAAGTAATTCTTAGAGTGAACACCCTAAAAACAAACGCCAAAGAGCTTCAGGCTACACTTTTGGAAGCTGGACATGCCACAGAAGCAATCAAAGGAATCCCGAGTGCACTCCGTCTAATAGAAAGAGCCAATGTTTTTACTACGGAAGCATTTAAAAATGGCTGGTTCGAAGTTCAGGATGCCTCTTCACAGAAGGTGGCACAACTGTTGGATCCAAAACCAGGAATGAAAATTGTCGATGCGTGTGCAGGTGCCGGTGGAAAAAGTCTACATATTGCCATGCTCATGGAGAACAAGGGGCAACTAATCTCCATGGATATTTACCAAAACAAACTTACTGAGTTGAAGCGAAGAGCTAAAAGAAACGGTGCTCACAATATAGAAACTCGTCTTATTGAATCGACTAAAACAATTAAGAAACTGATCGGGAAAGCCGATAAGGTTCTTATCGATGCTCCCTGCTCTGGTTTGGGTGTATTGCGTCGTAATCCAGGAACCAAATGGAAATTACAACCTGAGTTTCTAGACGAAATTAGAGCTACACAAAAAGAGCTTTTAAGTTCCTATTCGCGGATGGTGAAAGAGGGTGGTGATTTAATGTATGTAACCTGTTCTGTATTGCCTTCAGAGAATGGAGATCAAGTGAAAGCATTTCTTTCTCGTGAAGAAGGAAAAGAGTTTGCCTTGGTAAAAGAAGAAAAAATTATGCCGAGTACATCAGGTTTTGACGGTTTCTATATAGCATTGCTAAGAAAGAAATCATAGGAAGCTAAGTCTACTTCAACATAAAAAAAGCATAAAAAAAGCGGGCCATAAGCCCGCTTTTAATTTGTTTAGATGAATCTATCTAACTAGTATTTTCTTACTAGCCTTCTGTGATCCATTAGATAATTCTACAATGTAAACGCCATTGGCATCGGCACTTAAATCTACCGTTCCTTTATAACCGTTTCCGTTGTTATTCATATCACCTCTTGCTATTTCCTGTCCTAAAACATTCATTACTCTGAATGAGATATCACCAAAATCAGTTAAAGTTGAATAGTTGATTTCATAAACTTTCCCGTCAATAGGATAGATGAATAGTTGATTGTCTGAGAATGTATTATCATCCGTAGATAAAAGTGCGCCAGAGAATATTCTTGTAAATCCGTCGTTTGGTGCGTATTCATCACCTGAAAGATCCGTTCTCGCCTCTACTTCATAGTCAGTTCCTGCTGTAGAAAGATCAATCGTTTGTGCGAATGTAAATGTAGCTGAACTATCTCCTACCAATGTTCCTGTAAAGGTTTCAGTTGCAACTGTTGTCCCGTCTACGACTAATTCAATATCAAAGTTAGATTGTGAATCTGTTCCGTAGTTGAATAATGAAACTTCCACAGTTTCAGCATTAGAATACGGTCCTTCAAATCCTGGACTTACGAAATTGTAAACTCCTACATCATCGTTTTTATCTGCGATAAATTTGAATGATGCAATACGAGTTGTCCAAAAGTTATTGTTTGGAAAATATTCTGCGGTATGCCAAAACGTTCTGTTATCAATATCCAATGTCATTTGTGCATAATCTCCAAAACGGTTGGTATTCGATTGTACTCCACCACTCTCAATGATAGATGTTTCAGCAATAGTCATTTGTCCAAGTGGATCAGACTCCATACGTCCTGTATAGCGAATTCCAACTCTCGTTGCCCCACTACCAACATTATATGCTAAAGCAATATTTCCTTCCTCATCGATAGAGTTACTACCCATAAAACGGCCATCACCATCGGCAATAGTCCAAGTACCCTCTTGGTGTAAAGACCAAGGTCCTACTCCAGTGTTACGTAATTCAATCCAACGAATACCTGAGGTAGTACTTCCAATATCAACATTAAAGTTAATGATGAATGAATTGTGCGTTGGAAAACTTCTATAGTTTGCCATATAGGATATGACACCTCCAATATTATCGATACGCTGCGAAGTTCCGGGCTGACTCACATCACCAGTTCCAAAGGGAAAGAAGACACTATCAAAGGGCGCCAAAGGAATCTCAACCGGAGTTGAAATAGAACTACTGGTATCCCAATCAATATCAATTTCCCAAATTTTCAAGTGATCCGTATTAACTCCATTCCAACCGTCATCTTGTAAATAAACTATATATCCTGGAACATCTGCAGGGTACTGCTCTCCGAGTAGGTGCGCTGGTTCTGGACTAAATACTGTATTTGGGTTACGAACAACTCCCGGAAGTGGGAATCCCATAATTTGAGGACTAGCTCCTCCAGCCAGCATTACATCTCTTTCCAATGTATAGGTAGTTTGTCCACCCTTATTGGCAGTAAGAATATAAGCCTCTGTCCAAACTGAATAATGCGGATAATCGGGAAAAGAAGTCAGCGGGAAATTATACAAGTGGTATGTATCCGTTGGATCTGGTGATGTAGAAACACCTATAATCAATGAATTGGTTGAAGATCTAAATTGACTGAGAAAATAACGATCTGCCAAACGGTCATAAATGATAATAGGGTCACCATTACCACCACCAATAAAGGCTCCTAAATTGGTAGGACCCGCCAATAAAACACCTACTTTATCAAATATTTTTACAGAAATATTTACAGCTACTACATAATGGTTTGGTCCCACAGCACCTGAAGGATCCGGAGGAATAAAACCTCCACTTTCTGAAATTGCTATTCCGTCAAAATTCACCAAAGGATTGGATGAGTCTCTGTAGGTAGGTTCCGTTTGGCTCAAAGGATCTGAAGTTGCAGAAGTGGAATTTAATTTAGGCCTAGGCGCATTCCTTAGCGCCATCGGAACTTCCGAGGCGTCTTCTGTCGTTCCATTAAATTCATCAACTGTTGGGAAATCTCTCAGGGGAATTGTTTCACCTAAATAAGTTCCTTCAGCAATGGATACTGGAGGGAATTCAGTTTGTGCATAACTTAGAGGGGCAAATACCAGCCCTAAAATAAGTAAAGTAAATAGTTTCTTCATTGGATTAATTTTTTTGAATACTGCAAGATATTGATAATTAGGCAGAATTGTTAGCAATTGGTTAAATTTTCAATGTAGAATGGCGGCCTGGGCCGCCACTCAATATTGAATTCTGAAATAAGATTATCGCACTATAATACGCGCTGATTTATAGGTTTGAGCAGATTGTCCACCAACTCGTAAAAGATACACGCCACTGGCTGTATTAGACATATTTAAATTCAATCTGTACATATTATTAACCTTGGGCACCAATTTGAAGCCAATTTGCTGACCAATTAGATTATAAACCCCCACATAAACTAGTCCGTCATAGTCCGAAAGTAAGGAGATTTCAAATTGGTTCTCCGGCAACGAAGTAACTATCAATTCAGAATCTGAAATCGTCGTATCATCCACTCCAAGAATCGGGTCTCCACATAGCTGTAGGGTCCAATCGAGAAGTTGTCCTCCGTCCTGATTCGCATTATCAACAATACGCAGTGTCCAGTCCCCAATGGTAGATAAACCGTCAAAATCTGACAAGTTTCCCTCCGGTTGATAAGATCCGGTGATTGGATCAGTTGCGCTTGAGATAGGATTTGCAGCTTCGTCATCGAAAGTCACATCTATCATGTCATCACAATCTCCACAAACTCCGTCTGCTAAAACTACCTGAGTGTTGTCCGGAGCAATCAAAGTAATGGTAAGGTCACCTACCCAAGTATGCTCGAGATTCAAATTAACATTTACATCATTTACTGCAATATCGGTGGCATAAGATATTACAGAATTTGTGACGGCACCAGCATCAGGTCCAACTGGAAAATTGGTATCATTTCCTTGACTTGCACAAGACAAGTTGATAACTGTTTTAGTGGTACTGTCGTTTGAAGTATCTGAGTCTGTACCCAGATCGGTACTCGCTTCAAATTCATAGGTGCCTTCGACCGATAAATCTGCGGTAGTTGTAAAACTGTAGTTTAGCATAGCTCCTGGCCCAATAGGCCCAACAACCGACTCGGTGACAGCAGTACCGCTGTCAATGGTATAAGAAACGTCAAAGTTCGATTGAGGAGCTGCTCCAAAGTTTTCGATATTAATGGTAACGGTTTCATTTCCCAGACCTTCTCCTGAAGTTGGCTCCACAATTTCAATAACACCCAGATCGTTAGCAAATTCGTGAGTTACTTCCTTGGTGAAGGTGTCATTCGATGTAAACTCATCTCCTGTCAAATCTGTTTTCACCTCGATTGAATATGTTTGCCCGGCTGTGGATAAGTCCACGGTTTGGGCAAAGGTGTAGGTATCAGTTTGATTGGCATTAATCGTACCTGTAAATGTTTCACTGGCTACCAAATTTCCATCTACACGTAATTCAAGCGGAATATTGGCTTGTGAAGCAGAACCAAAATTGCGTATGGTAACTTCTACGGTTTCAGCATTCGTTAAAATACCACTAACGGGTTGAACAATATCACTAATACCCACATCCGCAGTAAATCCTCCGCTAAGTGAAAAGGAAGCAACTTGAGTTCTCCATTGATTATTAGATGAAAAGAATTCGGCTGTATGCCAAAAGGTAAAGTTATCAGGATCCATGGTAAGGTGAGAATAATCACCAAATCTATTGGTCGTTGTTTGTACGCCTACGCCGTCAACGATGGTAGTTTCGGCTATGGTCATCTGTCCCAATGGATCGCCATCAAATCGCCCGGTATATCTTATCCCCGCAGGAAGTGTTACACTGGCAATATTAAATCCTAAACCTATATTTCCAGCTGCATCCATGGCAGCACTACCCATAAATCGGCTATGGCCGTCTGCAGGGGCATAAGTTCCTTCCTGAAAAACGGTCCACGGGTTCGAACTGTCATTTCGTAATTCTACCCAACGGACACCAGAGGTATCGTTACCATCGATATCGGTATTAAAAGTGATCACCCAGGAGTTGTGTGTACCAAAACTTCTATAATTTGCAGCAAACGAAATTACACCACCAATCATATCTATTTTATTTGAAGTTCCCGGCTGACCTACATCTCCCGAACCAAAAGGAGCAAATACCGAATTAAATGGATCGGTTGGAATTTCCAAAGCGGTTGAGATCGTAGAGTTTCCAACGGTCACCCAGTCAACTTCTATTTCCCAAACCTTCAAATGATCAAATGTGACTCCGGCCCATCCATCATCTTGCAGATATACAATATAGCCAGGCACATTGGCGGGGAAAGAAGTTCCTGTGAGGTTTGCAGGTTCTGGGCTTAACACCGTATTTGTATTCTGAACCCCTCCCGGTAGCGGAAACCCTACAATTTGTGGATTAGCACCCCCGGCAAGCATCACATCTCTTTCAATGGCGTATACTTTGTTAGCACCTCCTTTGTTGGCCGTTAAGTAATAGGCATCCGGCCAAATGCTGTAATGTGGATAATCTGGAAAAGCATCCAACGAAAATTGATATACGTTATAAGCCCCTGTAGGATCATTCGTGTCGGAAATCCCAATGGCCAATGAATTAGACAAAGATCCAAATTCGCTCACAAAATACCGATCCGCTAATTGATCGTATAAGACGATAGGGTCTCCCGAATTTGATCCAATGCCCAAAAAGGTACCCAAAGCAGTGGGACCGACTAACAGAGTACCGGTCTTATCAAATATCTTTACAATAGAATTAACCGAATGCACATAGTGATTTGGGCCAACAGCACCCGTTGGATCAGGCGGAAGAAATCCAGACTCTGAAGCAGAGGCTCCAATAAAGTTTTGTTCTAAAGGAAAACTATAAATGCCCCCAAAAGTACTTTGAGCATTGTTATCTATACCATTTGGTAAGGCATCGTCGTTTACCTGTGGATTGTAGCGGGATCTGTTAGGAAATATTGTTAGCGTTTTGGGATCCATATTGAGATTATTCTCAACGGTTGGAAAATCACGCAGTGGAATTGTTTTTCCTATAAAAGTTCCTTGAATTATCTCTGTAGGCGGAAAGGTCTCTTGCGCAAACAAACTTCCACATACCAGGGCAGCGAAAGTGAAAAGTAGATTTTTTAGGTTCATAGCTTATAAATTAGGTTATAAATTTAATGAGCTACAAGATATAATATATACTGGAAAATAGAATAATGAAAATCTCATCAAAAACTCACTTCGAGCAAAAAAAAATGGCGACTAGAAAGTCGCCATTTTAATTCAATTGTAGTTAATTCTAATTATTTCACAATAATTCGAGCTGTTTTAAATGAAGTTGTTGTTTGTCCACCCATGCGGATAAGATAAACACCACTTGACATTTTCGACATATCTAAGTTCATTTTATAGGCACTATTAGTTCTTGGTACTTTCTTAGTAAAATCAACTTCTTGACCTAACACATTGTAAAGTCCCATATAAACTCCTCCCGTAAATGAAGTCTGCAAAGTGATTTCAAACTGATTGTTTGGTAAGGAAACAATTCTCAATTCGCTATTCGAAATAGCTGCATCGTTCACACCAAGGTCTCCAATATTTGCTGTATAATCTTCTGTTTCTCCAAATTGAGTTTCTTCACAAGCATCTGGAACTGGTGCATCCCAGTTACTCTTGAATCTCATTCTGTGTTCTCCGAAAGCAGCTCCAGCAGGGATTACCAACTGCGTAGTTTCCGTATAAGTACCCTGACCTTGTCCTGCAGCAATCACGTAATCGTCCACCACTAGTTCGTCTACAGTAAAAGTAGAATCGTCATTATAATCAATCCATACATTCACGTGTTGATTTCCCCATCCTGTGGTCATCGTCAGGTCAAAAGAATCGCCATCCTCTAAATTGGCAATTTGATCGGTAAAGTCTCCATATCCTTCACATCCAGAAACGTTGTTTATTTCTGCAATCGAAACCAATTGGAATCCATCACCTAAAGAACAATCAATAACCGGCTGGCACAATACATTTTCAACCACAGCAGTAACCTCATCATTCGAGCTCTCTTGATCTCCAGTTAACGAAGTAGATGCGACAATGGTATACGTTCCTAATGCTGAAAAGTCACCTTGCGTAGCAAAATCGAAAACAATTTCTTCTTCAGAATTAATAGTCCCAGCGAACGTTTCAACTACGGCTGGATCACCATTGATGGCATATTGAACATCAAAACCTGATTGTGGACTTGCTCCAAAGTTTCTTATGTTCACAGAAATAGTTTCAACACCCAATCCAGAACCTGTTTCGGGAGCTGTAATTTCTAATGCACCAACGTCATCAGCCAATAAGTGAGTTACCTCTTTAGTGGAGGTGTCATTCCCAGTGAATTCATCACCCGTTAAATCGCTATTAACGGCGATAGTATAGGTTTGGCCCGCGGTAGAAAGATCTACCGTTTGTGCAAATATAAATGTATCTGTTTCATTGGCATTGATCGTTCCTGTGTAGGTTTCAGAAGCAACTAAGGCACCGTCTACTCTCAATTCCAAAGGAATATTAGTTTGTGAAGCTGAACCAAAGTTTCTTATAGTAACCTCCACATCTTCTGTAGCGGTTAGAATACCGTTATTTGGCGTGATAATATCACTAACACCAACATCGGCAATAAATCCTCCGCTTAATGAGAAAGAGGCTACTTGAGTTCTCCATTGATTATTAGAAGAGAAATAATCACTTGTAAACCAGAACGTAAAGTTATCTGGATCCATGGTCATATGAGAATAATCTCCATATCTATTACTATTGGTTCTAACACCTGGACCGTCAATAATCGTAGTTTCTGCAACCGTCATCATTCCTAGCGCATCTCCATCAAAACGACCTGTATAACGCAATGAAGGCGCCAAAGTAGTGCTTCCTACGGTAAAAGCTAATCCAATGTTACCAGATGCATCCATACACGCACTACTCATCACACGGCTATGACCATCGGCGATAGAGTAGGTTCCCTCTTGGAAGATCTCCCAAGGGTTGACTCCGTCATTTCTTAATTCAACCCAACGGATTCCTCCAGTTAGATTTCCATCAATAAAAGTGTTGAAGGTAATTAGCCATGAATTATGTGTTCCAAAAGGCCTGTAGTTAGCCGCAAAAGAGACGATACCTCCGTGTGCTGCGAGTCGCTGGCTCGTTCCAGGTTGAAATAAAGCGCCATTCCCGTTACCGAACAATTCGCCTGCATCGAAAGCGTCTGTAGCAATTTCCAAGGGAACAGAAATGGTAGAGTTACCTGTATTGACCCAGTCCATTTCAATTTCCCAAACTTTTAAATGGTCAAAAGAAACGCCACCCCATGCATCATCTTGGATGTAAGTGATATATCCGGGAGTGCTAGGATCGATCGTAGTTCCTAATAAGTTAACCGGCTCAGGACTTTTTACTTGATTTGGGTTTACTACTACTTGAGGTAAGTTGAAAATCAAAATCTGTGGAGATGCTCCTCCAGCTAACATGACATCTCTTTCCATTACAAATCCTTGTGTAGATTGTCCATTCAAGTTTACGGTACCATAGTAACCGTCATGCCAAACTCCGTAGTGCGGATAATCTGGAAAACCACTAAAGGTATAATCCCATACATTATATGCACCTGTAGGGTCGTTGGTTTCAGAAACACCAATAGACAAAGAATTGCCACCAGCACCAAATTCACTCACCACCCATCGGTCTGCTAATTGATCATATAATACAATTGGGTCACCATTATTAGAACCGTTACCTAAGAAATTGGATAGACTAACGGGGCCCACAAGTAGGTTTCCTGTTTTGTCAAATATTTTCACTAGCGAATTTACAGAATGCACATAGTGATCAGGTCCTACAGCTCCTGTAGGATCTGGCGGGAAAAACCCAGACTCAGATGCCGAAGCACCAACAAAATTTTGTTCCAACGGCAGTGCAACAATTCCACCGGGCTCCGTTTGAAGATTTTGGATTACTGTAGTTGTATTATTTGGCTCCGGAGTTGTATTCGACTCGTTTGGCACCGGCACCATTGTATGTGTTTTAGGGTCGTTGAAGCCTCCAGCTTCCATAACTGGAAAATCGCGAAGGTTAATGGTTTTTCCCTTAAAGGTTCCTGTGATAATTTCCGTAGGAGGAAATGTTTCTTGTGCAAAGAGACTGCTGCCCAAAATCACAGTCATTGCAAAAAGTAGATTTTTTAGTTTCATTGTTTAAGTTTTAGGTTTCTAAATTTTAGTGCTTACAAGATACATGATAATTTGAATATTGTTAAAACAAAGTAACTACAAAGCATCCATTTAAGGCAAAAGCGCAATCCAATATGAGGTTCAAATTGTTGCTTTTTTATTGGTTTTTAGAAGCGCTTCTAAAATTGAAACTCATTTTAAGGCAAAAAAAAATGACGGCAAAAGCCGTCATTTTTAAAGTATGAATTTATTGAAATTATTTTACAATAATTCGAGCTGCTTTATATGAAGTAGTACCATGACCTCCCATACGGATAAGGTATACACCACTAGACATTTTTGACAAATCTAAATTCTGCTTATAAACGTTATTGATTCTTGATACTTTTTTCTCAAAACCAACTTCTTGACCTAAGAGGTTGTACAATCCTAAGTATACTCCTTCATCATAATCAGTTACTAAAGTAACTTCAAACTGGTTGTTAGGTAAAGTAACAACTTGTAAATCTGATTCAGAAATTTCAAGATCGGTCACACCAAGATCACCAATGTTTGCAGTATAATCTTCAGTTTCACCACGATCACCTACATCACAAGCATCAGGAGAAACTGGATCTTGCCAGCTACCTTTTACTCTCATGATATGTTCACCAATGTCAGCTCCTGCAGGAACAACTAATTGAGCAGTCTCTGTGTGAGGCCCTCCATTTTGTCCTGGAGCAATTTCGAAGTTAGGAACTACGATCTCATCTGCGCTAAACGTAAGATCATCATTGAAATCGATCCAAACTTGTGTCCAGAAACGACCATATCCTACTGTAAATGTAATGTCATATGTTCCTCCTGGTGCCATTGAAGCAATTTCGCTTGTAAAATCAGCATACCCTTCACAACCAGAATCTTTATCAATTTCACGAACCGTTACGTTTTGAAAACGACGACCTGCATCACAGTTAGGTGCTGGTGTACAAAATTGACTCTCAATAACAGCTGTAGCATCATCGTTTGATGCTTGCTGATCTCCTGCTAAAGAAGTAGTAGCAACCACTGTATATGTTCCTAACCCTGAGAAATCACCCTGCGTAGCAAAATCGAAAGAAACTTCCTCTTCAGGATTAAGAGGTCCTGCGAACGTCTCAACAACTGCTGGGTCACCATTAATAGTATACTGTACGTCAAAATTAGACTGAGCAACCGCACCAAAGTTTTTTATGTTTACAGAAATAGTCTCCATACCTAAACCTTGTCCACTAACTGGAGCAAAAACATCTAGCATTCCTACATCTGTAGCGAACAAACTTGAAACATCCTTAGAGAATGTATCATTGCCGTTAAACTCATCTGCACCTAAATTAGTACCCACTTCAATAGTGTATGTTGTACCAGCAGTAGAAAGATCCACAGTTTGTGCGAACGTAAATGTATCAGTTGCGTTAGCAAGAATACTACCTGTGTAAGTCTCAGATGCTACTAAGGTTCCATCAAGTCTCAATTCCAAAGGAATACTAGTTTGTGTTGACGATCCAAAATTACGAATCTCTATTTCTACACTTTCTGTAGCCGTTAAAACTCCGTTAGATGGCTGTATAATGTCTATAACTCCTACATCGTTAGCAAATCCACCAGATAGACTGAAAGCAGCAACCTGTGTTCTCCAGTTGTTATTAGAAGAAAAATAATCTGCAGTATACCAGAAAGTAAAATTATCTGGATCCATTGTCATGTGAGCGTAATCACCGTATCTGTTCGTGTTAGTTCTTACACCAGGACCATCGATAATTGTTGTTTCAGCAACTGTCATCATTCCTAATGGATCTCCAGCAAAACGACCTGTATATCTTAAAGATACTGGAAGGGTTGTACTTGCAGTAGTATAACCCATTGCAATGTTACCAGCAGCATCCATAGCAGCACTACTCATCAAACGGCTATGACCATCTGCGATAGAGTAGGTACCTTCTTGGTAAATCTCCCAAGGGTTCACGCCGTCATTTCTTAATTCAATCCAACGAATACCTCCAGTTTCCTGTGCATCAATGAATGTGTTGAATGTAATCAACCAAGAATTATGAGTTCCGAAAGGTCTGTAGTTGGCAGCAAATGAAATGATACCACCATGACCTGCCAAACGCTGGCTAGTTCCCGGCTGGCGAATCGCTCCGTTTCCGTTACCAAATAATTCACCTGCATCAAATGGATCTGTTGCGATCTCCAATGCAGCTGAAATTGTTGAATTTCCTGTATTTACCCAGTCCATATCGATCTCCCAAACTTTCAAATGATCAAAAGATACACCACCCCAAGCATCATCTTGCAGGTAGGTAATATATCCTGGTGAAGTCGGGTCGAAAGTAGTTCCTAAAAGGTTAGCTGGTTCTGGACTCTTTACTTGGTTAGGATTAACCACAACTCCAGGAAGGGTGAATATCAGAATTTGTGGAGAAGTTCCTCCTGCCAACATTTCATCTCTTTCCATTACAAATCCACGTGTGGTTTGTCCATTCAAGTTTACAGTACCGTAGTAACCATCATGCCAGATACCATAGTGAGGGTAATCTGGAAAACCAGGAAATGTGTAGTCCCAAACGTTATAGGCTCCTGTTGGGTCACTAGTTTCAGAAACACCGATAGATAATTCGTTGTTCCCATTACCAAATTCGCTAACAATCCAACGATCTGCTAATTGGTCATACATTACAATAGGGTCACCATTATTAGATCCGTTACCTAAAAAGTTAGATAAACTAACGGGTCCTAATAATAAGGTTCCAGTTTTATCAAATATTTTCACCAATGAATTCACTGAATGTACATAGTGATTAGGTCCTACAGCCCCTGTTGGATCTGGAGGTAAAAATCCAGATTCATTCTGAGAAACTCCAATAAAGTTTTGTTCAATAGGCTGCGCCACAAGAACACCAGTTTCTGTTTGAAGGTTTTGAATTACCGTTGTCGTAGTATTCGGTTCCTGAGTTGTATTAGACTCATTTGGAATTACGATCATTGTCTTTAAATCTCCCTGCTCTCCTCTAACAAAGGTTGGGAAATCTCTAAGCGGAATGGTTTTTCCTTTAAAAGTTCCCGTTAAAATTTCCTCAGGAGGAAACGTTTCTTGTGCAAATAGACTTCCGCACATAACGAGAGCCATAACAAATAGTAAAGTTTTAAATTTCATGGTTACTCTTTTTTTATTAAAGTTTAATTTTTAGAAGTACCGCAATATAAGTGATATTATTTAATTTTCGAGCGTAAAAAATCTCCTTAAAAACTCATTTTCATCTCAACTGAAAAGCTTGTGCATTTTTGCTTTAAAATTTGGAGTAAAATTGATTACCTTTGCGACTTCAAACACCAGAGCCTTTATAGGAAGGTGATCTTTAAAAATTGACTCAAATATAAACAGGGATGATTCACTTTTTTGGAGACGTAAAAAGCACCGTTTTCGCGGTTCAAACGTCTAAAGAAATTTCAGAAGAAAACAAACAAAAATTACAATGGTTATTTGGCAACCAACCCAAAATTGAGCAGTCCGCAATAGCGGATTTTTTTATTGGACCACGCGCCACAATGATTACTCCTTGGAGTACCAATGCCGTTGAAATAACACAAAATATGGGTGTGGATGGAATTCTTCGAATTGAAGAGTTTTATCATGTTTTGGAAAACTTCACCGACTTCGATCCCATGTTGTCACAAAAATATTCGGATTTAGACCAAGATATTTTCACATTCGATATTCAACCGGAAGCAATTTTGGAAATCGATGATATCGCTGCCTATAATCTTCAAGAAGGACTTGCCCTGAACAATGAGGAAGTTGCTTACTTAGAAAACCTTTCAACAAAACTAAACAGGAAATTAACTGATAGTGAAGTATTTGGTTTCAGTCAGGTAAATAGTGAACATTGTCGTCATAAAATTTTCAATGGCACCTTCGTCATTGATGGTGAGGAAATGCCTTCTTCCCTATTCAAATTAATTAAAAAAACTTCCAAAGAAAATCCGCAAGGACTTGTTTCAGCATATAAAGACAATGTTGCCTTCGTAAAAGGCCCCAAAGCAATGCAATTTGCACCGAAAAGTGCAGATAAGCCCGATTTTTACCAAAAGACGGAGTATGACAGCGTAATCTCTATCAAGGCAGAAACTCATAATTTCCCAACCACCGTTGAACCATTTAATGGTGCTGCCACTGGAAGTGGGGGTGAAATTAGAGATCGTTTGGCCGGTGGAAAAGGATCGCTTCCACTAGCGGGCACTGCAGTCTATATGACTTCTTATTCGCGTTTGGAAGAAAATCGACCATGGGAACAAGCAATGCCCGCTCGGCCTTGGCTCTATCAAACTCCTATTGATATTTTAATTAAAGCCAGTAATGGTGCTTCCGACTTCGGAAATAAATTTGGACAGCCGCTCATTTGTGGGTCGGTACTAACCTTTGAAAGTGATGAAAATATTTCAGGCTCATCTGATGCTGCCCTCAGAAAACTAGGATTTGACAAAGTAATCATGATGGCTGGTGGAATAGGCTATGGAAAAGAAGCCCAAGCACTTAAAGACAAGCCTTCTAAAGGTGACAAAGTAGTGATTCTTGGTGGTGAGAACTACCGGATTGGTATGGGAGGTGCGGCAGTTTCTTCAGCCGACACGGGAGCGTTCTCTAGCGGTATTGAACTGAACGCCATCCAACGATCCAATCCTGAAATGCAAAAACGTGCAGCCAATGCCATTCGAGGTATGGTGGAAAGCGAAGTGAATCCTATCGTTTCTATACACGATCATGGAGCAGGTGGTCACCTCAACTGCTTGAGTGAATTGGTAGAAGAAACAGGAGGAAAAATAGATTTAGATGCTTTGCCAGTTGGAGATCCTACCCTATCTGCTAAAGAAATTATAGGAAACGAATCCCAAGAACGAATGGGACTGATAATTGGAGAAAAAGATATACAGACCTTACAAAGAATAGCGGATCGCGAGCGTTCTCCTATGTACCAAGTTGGAGAGGTTACTGGAGATCATCGTTTTACTTTCGAAAGTGCTACCAACGGAGACAAACCTATGGACTTCGCACTTGAAGACATGTTTGGAAGTTCTCCAGTTACACTGATGAACGATAAAACGATTCAGAGAAATTACAGTGCACCCAAGTATCAAGTTGCCGATATTAAAAAATATGTTTCGCAAATAATGCAATTGGAAGCAGTTGCTTGTAAAGACTGGCTCACAAATAAAGTGGATCGATGCGTAGGAGGCCTAGTAGCCAAACAGCAATGTGCTGGTCCTTTACAATTACCCCTGAATAATTGTGGCGTCATGGCGATTGACTTTGGTGGGAAAAATGGAATTGCTACCGCGTTAGGCCATTCTCCTGTAAGTGCATTGGTAGATGCTACTGCTGGTTCAAGAAATTCGATTGCAGAGTCACTTACCAACATTGTATGGGCACCCATGGAAAATGGATTGAGCAGTGTCTCACTTTCGGCCAACTGGATGTGGCCTTGTAAAAATGAAGGTGAGGATGCACGACTTTATGAAGCAGTTAAAGGGATTAGCGATTTTGCCATCGACCTAGGCATTAATGTTCCGACTGGTAAGGATTCACTGTCCATGAAGCAGAAATATAAGGACGAAGAAGTAATCGCTCCTGGAACGGTAATAATTACAGCAGCTGGACATTGCAGCGACATTAATAAGGTAGTAGAGCCGGTACTTCAAAAAGGAGCGGGAAGTATCTACTATATTAATGTTTCTCAAGACGCCTTCAAAATTGGTGGCTCTTCTTTCGCACAAACACAAGGCGCAATTGGGTCTGAAGTACCCACAGTAAAAAATGCTGAATTTGTAAAAACAGTTTTCAACACCATGCAGGAGTTGATTCGTAATGATCGTATTAGCGCTGGACATGATGTGGCGTCTGGAGGATTAATTACAACCCTACTAGAATTGTGCTTTTCAGACCCTACTATTGGGGCTCAACTAGATCTTTCAGGACTAGGAGAAGATGATTCGGTCAAACTTCTTTTTTCTGAAAACTGCGGAATTGTATTTCAAGCGAAGAACGATTCCGAAGTAGAGCAAAGCTTAGCCAACCAACAAATTGAATTCCACAAAATTGGTGAAGTGACTAACACTCCTACCCTTCAGCTAAAAAATAACAACGACAATTTCAGTTTTGATATCGCTGAAACAAGGGCACAATGGTATAAGACTTCTTACTTATTAGACGAAAAGCAGACAGCTGGTAATTTAGCCAAAGAACGCTACGAGAATTACGCACAGCAACCATTAGATTTTACATTCCCAGCTCATTTCAGTGGAAAACTACCTAGTTCAGCTCTCTTTAATAAAGAGGAACGCAAATTCAAGGCTGCCATTATTCGAGAAAAAGGAAGTAATAGCGAACGTGAAATGGCCCACGCCATGTACTTGGCTGGATTTGATGTGAAAGATGTCCACATGACAGACTTAATTGAAGGTCGCGAAACCCTAGAAGACATACAGTTTATTGGCGCTGTAGGAGGATTTTCTAATAGTGATGTGCTTGGCTCCGCTAAAGGATGGGCTGGCGCATTTCTTTACAACGAAAAAGCGAATGCCGCATTAAAAAGCTTCTTCGCCAGAAAAGACACACTCTCTGTTGGTATTTGCAACGGATGTCAGTTATTCTTAGCGTTGGATTTAATTAATCCTGAACACGAAAAACTCTCTAAAATGCACCACAACGATTCTCATAAGCATGAGAGTTCATTTACCAGTGTAAAAGTAGTAGAGAATAATAGCATCATGTTATCTAGTTTGGCTGGAACGAATTTAGGAGTTTGGATAAGCCACGGTGAAGGAAAATTTAACCTTCCTATGCCCGAAGCAGATTACAACATTGTAGCCAAATATGGTTACCAAGGTTATCCTTCCAATCCGAATGGGAGTGATTATAACACTGCGATGTTATGTGATAAATCAGGTCGTCACTTAGTGACCATGCCTCATATTGAAAGATCCATGTTCCAATGGAATTGGGCACATTATGATACGAATAGAAATGACGAAGTTTCTCCATGGCTTGAAGCATTTGTGAATGCAAGAAAATGGCTGGAAAAACCATAGAAGCATTCATCTCTTCTATCATTAAAGCCGTTTAAACTTATTTTAAACGGCTTTTTACATTTGAAAATGTAAAACCATCCATCAATTGGCAACTACCATTCATCAATTAAAAGAAAAAGAGCACCGAGTACCCAGATACTTTTGGGGTATTATAAATCATAAAAAACAATTATGAAAACAATTTTTACACTAGTATTATGTATGTGCTTAGGCTTTATGTCTGCACAAAATGCAATGTTCGTCCATACGGCGGATGCTGGAAACATTTCGGCCGATGCAAGTTATATTAGCCATCCCGATCTTGACGGAAACCCATCCGCTCAAATTCTAATTTCTCACAGCTGGAATCCACCGGGAAGCAGCGGAGTTTACAACGATAACAACACCGGAGTTTTTTATAGTAATGCTCAGAATCAATGGGGTGTTTATAACGAAAGTGGTGCGGGAATGGTACTTGGATCATCCTACAACATATATATAGGAGATGGCGATGTGATACTTCATATTGCAGATTTGGCTAACCAAGCTGCAAATCCTACGTATTCGATAATCAACCATCCCGACCTAAATGGTAATCCAAATGCGCGAATGGTTCTTACTACCTATTTCACCCCCAATGGTGTCCGTAATAACCATTGTTTCGATGGCGGCTTCAATAAAAGAAGGTTTAGAACAAATTGAAAAAATGAATCCCGACCTTGTTTTTTTTGGATATCGAACTCCAGTCAGGCACCGATTTTGACCTACTAGAACAGGCTGGGGAGATTAGTTTTGAAGTGATTTTCACAACTGCCTTTGAACAATATGCCATCAAAGCTGTTAAGTTTAGCTCATTGGACTACCTATTAAAGCCTATTGATGTTGAAGAACTACAAAGTGCGGTGAAAAAGTTACACCAAAATGGAACCACTCGAGATTACAAACAACAAATTAAAACCCTCATTGAAAACCTCAAACAGCAACCCAAACTCAATAAAATTTGCCTGTCACCTGCCCTAGGATTTGAGTTCATTAATGTTTCCGAAATAATCTACTGTCATGCAAACGGTTCCTACACTTCATTTGTATTAAAAAATGGAAGTAATTTTATAGTGAGTAAGCATCTCAAAGAATATGAAAACTTGTTAACTGAGCAACTCTTTATGCGAGTACATAACAGCTTTCTTATCAACTTAAAGGAAGTGAAAAAATTCATCAAGGCCGACGGTGGTTATATTATCATGAGCAATAACGATAGTGTGAGCATTTCTCGCGGTAAAAAGGATGGTTTTCTAACTGCAATGCAGCTTTTGGTAAATTAATGGGAGCGAAAGATAATGGTTGGAGCAGCGTTAAAATAGCTGTTTTTTACCCTAGAAATGTCATGAAAATCTCACAAATAATATCATATTACAATATGTAAGGTATATTTGTGTTGATTGACCAACCTAGTCATAAACTTTATACCCCAAAAATGAAACAAGTTTTATTATTCGCTTTTTTGTTGTGTGCGTCTGTTGGATTTGCACAAGAAACCCAAGAAATTTATCAACGTGCCAAAATTTCGTATTCTGGTAAAGAGGATTTATCGAAATTGTCTGATTTAGGCATTCCAATAGAACATGGTATGCAAAAGAAAGGCTACTATATCATTTCTGAATTTTCTGTCTCTGAATTGGATCGTGCTAGACAAAACGGCTTTCAAGTTGAAGTCATTATCCCAGATGCCAAAGCATATTTCTTGGAGCAGAATAGATTGGGTACAAAAGCACCATCATTGAATCCTAGTTGTTCTACTGGGGACGATGATTATACAACTCCAGCGAACTTTGAGTTGGGTTCTATGGGAGGATATTTAACTTACCAAGAGGTATTGGACAACTTGACGGCCATGAAAACCCTCTACCCTAACCTCGTCAAAGAGCAAACGAACATTAGTAATTTCTTGACAGAAGGACAACCCGACAACACGACCTCACCTCCAATTGGTGGGAATGGGATCAAATGGTTAAAAATTAGTGATAACCCAAATAATTCTTCTGAAGGGGAACCTCAAATTTTATATACCTCAATTCACCATGCACGTGAGCCGGCCAGTCTATCACAACTTATATTCTACATGTGGTATTTACTAGAGAATTACGCGACCGACCCAGAAATTCAGAGTGTTGTAAATAACACCGAACTATACTTTGTTCCCGTAGTGAACCCTGATGGGTACCTCTACAATGAAAAGACCGACCCAAATGGTGGAGGTTTCTGGAGAAAAAATCGTAAAAATGGCAACGGTGTAGATAACAACAGAAACTACAATTACTTCATTAATGGAGATCCAGGTAATGGCTCATGGAGTGGACCTGGCTCATCAAGCGATCCAAATTCACAAGTTTATCACGGTCCTGCGCCATTTTCGGAAATAGAAAATCAGGCGATGAAGTGGTTTGTAGAACAACACGATTTCGTAATGGCCTTTAACAACCATACTTCAGGGCAGTTATTGTATTATCCATTCGCCTATGCTGATGTAGCTACACCCGACGAAGATTTATTACAAGGAATTACTTCTGAATTAGTCTCGCGCAATGGTTATTTCAACCTAAGAGATTTCCCATTCTCAGGAGATAGTGATGACTTTATGTATGGAACGGTAGGAACGCATGATAAAATCTTCGCGTTCACACCAGAAATTGGAACTTCTTTTTGGCCACCTTCTAATCAGATAGAGAACATCGCCAAAAATATGATGTACCTCAATTTGACAGCAGCTAAAATGGTGAACAACTATGCCACATTAACTGATACGGCACCTCAATTTGTAGGTAACGGAGCCACGGCAGACGCTAGCTTTAATATCAGAAGTTTGGGTATTTCTGGTTCGGGCAACTTTACTGTAAGTGTAGCCGCTGTTTCCGCAAATATTTCGAACATTGGAGCGCCAGTCAATTTTACGGGAATGGATCCTTTAGACGTAGATTCTGGAAGTATTGAGTACACGATTGCAGCAAGTGCAGAAGCAGGAGATGATATTATCTATGACCTAGTAGTGGATAATGGATCTTATACTTCAGCAGTAAGAATCAACAAGAAATTTGGTGAGTTAACCGCCATCTTTACCGATCCAGGTGATAGTACTTCTGGCAATTTCGATAATGATGGATGGGAAACAACAGGGAGTACTTTTGTTTCGCCTTCGAGTTCAATCACTGATTCAGCTAGTGGAAATTACCAAAATAACGCCAACGAAACCATTGCCTTGAGTGACCCGATTGATCTTGCAGGAGCGGCGGGTGCGAACGTAACCTTTTATGCGAAATGGGAAATAGAAAATAATTTTGATTACGTACAGTTTGACGTTTCTGTTGATGGCGGAAGCAGCTGGGTAGCTCAATGTGGTTTATATACGAACGAAGGTAGCTCAAACAATAGCCAACCAACTGGAGAGCCTCTTTATGATGGCAATCAGAACGATTGGGTATTGGAACAAATTGATTTAAGCGATTATTTGGGAGAATCTATATTAGTTCGTTTCCAATTGGTCTCAGACAATGGTGTTAGAGCCGATGGTTTCTATTTCGATGATCTCCAATTTAATGTGACTGGTGATGTACTAAGTACTAACAATATTCAGACTTCTCAGTTTGTGGTGTATCCTAATCCACTGAAAGATCAATTGATCATTAATACGGTTTTGGAAAATTATAGCATTGAGATGTATACTATTCAAGGACAATTAGTGGATAAGAAGCTAGACAGGTCTGGAACGCAATCCATCGATTATGCTAGCTTATCAAGTGGGATTTACCTGCTTAGGCTTACTTCTGCTGAAGCTTCGCAAACACTGCGAATCGTAAAGCAGTAACGATCTAAAAATCACATCGCTATGAAAAATATTGTATTAACTTTTGTTCTGATGGCGACACTTTGGTGTTCGGCGCAGGATGTTCAAGAACTGTATCAACGTGCTAAGATCTCATATACTCAAAGTGGAGATTTGAACCGACTTGCCGCCTTAGACATTCCGGTGGAGCACGGTATTCATAAAAAGGGATTTTTTATTATTTCTGAATTTTCTGTTTCTGAATTGGATCGTGCACGGCAAAACGGTTTTCAGGTGGACGTTTTAATTCCAGATGCCAAAAGCCATTTTTTAGCTGAAAATGCAAAAGGACTTCCCAATCGACAATACAATCTAGGTTGTGAAGATGGAAACGACTACACGACACCAGCCAATTTTGAATTGGGCTCCATGGGAGGATATTTGACCTATCAGGAACTGCTAAATGAATTGGATGAAATGGCTACCCTATATCCAAACCTCATCACTTCAAAAGAAAACATTAGCAATTTCATTACGGAAGGGGACCCAGACAACACGACAACACCTCCAATTGGCGGTAATGGAATAAAGTGGGTGAAAATTAGTGATAACCCAAACTCCTCGACCGAAGGAGAACCGCAAATTTTGTATACCGCGCTGCACCACGCCAGAGAACCTGCGGGTCTTTCACAGTTGGTATTCTATATGTGGTACCTTCTTGAGAACTACGACACCGATCCTGAAGTGCAAAGCATCCTTGATAATACCGAATTATACTTCGTTCCTGTCATTAACCCAGACGGCTATCTGTACAACGAAAAAACCGACCCTAATGGCGGTGGATTTTGGAGAAAAAATAGAAAAGACGGCTACGGAACCGACTTAAACCGAAACTACGACTATTACATCAACGGTGATCCATCCATGGGTATTTGGGGCGGAACCGGAAGCTCTAACGACACAGGCAGCAATATCTATCATGGGCCAGCTCCTTTTTCAGAAATTGAAGTTCAAGCTATTAAATGGTTTGTAGAAAACCATGATTTTCTAATGGCATTTAACAACCATACCTCAGGAAATTTATTGTTATTCCCGTTTGGTTATACCGATCAGATAACAACCGTGGATGATGACATATTTGAGGGTGTTTCCGAAGAATTAGTTTCTAGAAACGGGTTTTCAAATATGCAGGCATCAGATTTGTATCCTGCCTCAGGATATAGTGACGATTTCATGTTCGGAACGGTAAACACCCACGATAAGATTTATGCCTTCACTCCTGAAATTGGCCCCTCGTTTTGGCCTCCTTCCAACGAGATTGAAAGTATCAGCAAGAGCATGATGTATTTGAACCTTACTTCATCCAAAATGGTGAGCAATTATGCGAGCATAAAGGATACTGCTCCACAATATGTTGGTGAAACAGCCACGACAAACGCAACATTTGACATTCAGCGATTGGGAGTTTCAGGTAGCGGGAGCTTTACTGTGAGTCTAAATGCGGTTTCAGCAAATATAACCTCGGTTGGAGCACCTGTTTCCTTTGCGAGCATGGATATTTTAGATGCGGACAATGGCGCTATTTCCTATAGCATTGCTGGTGGCACCGAAACTGGAGATGATCTGGTGTACGAGTTAATTGTGAACAACGGCACCTACGATACGGTATACACGATCACCAAAAAATTTGGCGAGCTTAATACGGTCTTCACAGATCCTGGTGATAGCACCACGGGAAACTTTGATAACAATGGTTGGGACACCACTACAGATACGTTCGTGTCGGCATCTAGCTCCATCACCGATTCGGACGGAGGCGATTACCCAAATGACACCAACGAAACGATCACTTTGAGTAACGCCATCAACCTAACGGGTGCAACAGGTGCCAATGTTACCTTTTACGCAAAATGGGAGATAGAAAATAATTTCGATTATACTCAATTCGAAGTATCCATCGATGGCGGTAACAGTTGGATTGCCCAATGTGGGTTGTATACCAACCCAGGAAGTGCTAATACTATGCAGCCAGAGGGAGAGCCGCTTTACGACGGGGTTCAAAACGAATGGGTGTTGGAACAAATCGATTTGAGTGACTATTTAGGTGAAACTATTTTAGTTCGTTTTCATTTTGTATCAGATGAAGCCTTTCGAGCAGATGGGTTCTATTTTGACGACCTTGAAATTAATGTAGCTGGAGATATTATTCTGAACAATAACAACGCTGCAGTTTCACAATTTCGAGTATTTCCCAATCCAGTAACGGATCAACTCACTATCAACACTATCTTGGAAAACTACAGCATAGAAATGTACACGATCCAGGGACAGCTAGTGGATCGAAAACGGAACAATTCAGGAAGGCAGTCCATCGACTATGGCAACTTATCGAGTGGTATATATTTACTCAGACTTACCTCATCGGAAGCTACTCAAACCTTACGAATTGTAAAGCAATAGATTTTCTTTCCAATTATCATAAAATCATTCAAGGAACCCCGCAAGGGGTGTGATGCCCATTTGTAACATTCAATTAGTCGCCCAAAAGCCCTATTATTTACCTCTTCCATCCAAAAAAGGAATCCCTCGATGCGGAGTTAAAACGTCGTAGAATGGCCCTAGAATGGCCCCAAGGACAATGTGCGGAGCATTTTGGAGTATACAAGGATAGTTATCAGAACTGGGAGTAGAATAGAACAATCCCTAATATCAAAAAACGAAAAATGGTTCATACATTCTTGGGATTTAATTATTGGGATGATGGAAGGGGATTCTACCAAATAAAATTCTATTCCATAAAATTAAACATGGTATATTTAGGACTGAGCTAGCTGAACAAATTGGCATTAGCGAAAGCACTATTGAACGCATAGAAAACGGTGCGAAGATGGTTTCTCAGGAACTTAGATTACAAATAGAACGAAGAATAACAGAAAAACTAAAAAGTGTTCTTAACCTGACTTATTTCCCGTATAAGACTTATAAAATAGCACATATAACTAGTTGCCATCAAGCTAAAAAAAAACAATGCGAACTTCCAAATTAATTTTTCTGACTTTTATTTTGTCGCTTATTTGGGGATGTAACAATTCCGAACTTTCAGAAAAAGAAGTCGAAACGAGGGCGAAAAAAATAACTCAGCAACTCAACGAGAATAATATTGAGGTTTTTCATAATTGGCGTTTTGAGTATCGAGGAAAAGGCGAAATATGGACGAAAAGGAGAGAAAATAGAAACGATTACCAAGCATATTATTTCAATGAAAATGGGAAGCAGTCGTTTATGATTTTCCCTCGTGAATTAAAATCATCTGAATATCCTATTCTTATCGATATGGATACTTCAAAATATCATTCTAATATTTGGTTTTCGAGATTAGATAACGGCAAAATTGAAATTAGTCCTACTTTAAGTGATACGACCAAATTAGTTGCAAGTGACAATTATTATGAAAAAGATGTTTTTGGTAGTAAAAATCCTTTTGAAGACCTAAAAAGATTAAGTGACTTAAAAGATGAGCTTGAAATTGTAAGTGTTTTCCATTCTGAAAATCTTGGAGAATTTGTTCAATTTTATATAACTTACGAAGATGTTTTAACATACATTCCTGATGAATTAAATATTAATCCAATTTACAAAGAACACTATTTGGAGGAATTTAAAAGAGGAGAAATGATTAAGAAAAATTGGAATTTGAGACGTCTCGAAAATCCAAAAAAGGGCGGATAAAGCCAGATGGCAACAACGTATAAAAACAATAAGGAAATTGCCCCTTAACTCAATGGTAATAGCACTTTTGCGAGGTCGTCAAATTTTTAAATTTGGCTTATTGAGAAAAAAAGATAATAAGAAAAATTTAAAAATTCGGCTTGTGTTTATCCGAATGGTAGTCGCTTTTTTTCCGCCCTATTATTCTTATACGTATTCCAAGGTCAAGTCCTAATTATTTAAAGACTATTTTTTTAAGCTACAAATTTTTGAAGTTCTACATAAGGAGTTCCTCTTTTCACTACGGCAAAAGCTCTTGATAA
>Ga0256847_1000398_pt1 | contig 28370 bp, 24 predicted proteins | sample TeddybearmetaG_FD_189099 | JGI IMG/M metagenome (GOLD analysis project Ga0256847, IMG submission 189099) | Hydrothermal vent microbial communities from East Pacific Rise, Pacific Ocean - Teddybear | ecosystem: Environmental > Aquatic > Marine > Hydrothermal vents | place: Pacific Ocean: East... | reverse complement strand
AGTGTTTACTGAAGTTGGAAATGCTTACGGTAAATATTCCTGGCAGTAGTTACGAGCAAATTCAAGCAACTCTTCCATCACTCTGACACGAAATTTTTGGCGCTGACGTACAAAAGAAAAATGTCGACTCAACGGCGGATTAAGTTCCATTTCGACCAGGGTATTTAGTTTCAGTTCTTTAGAAATAGTAGATCGCGATAAAATCGAAATGCCCATACCCGCTTCGACCGCACCTTTTAAAGACTCCGGACTGCCCAGCTCCAGACAGAAATCCATTTTGTTTAAATCAACACCCTGCGCTTTTAAATACTGCATGATAACTTCACGAGTTCCTGAGCCTTCTTCACGACTGATAAATGGGTATTTTACCAACTCGCTGGCTTTTATTGGTTTTGTTAAGCTGGTCAGTTCATGTCCAGGTTGAGCCACAACAACCAATAGATCATCATGACAAACCTCTACCAGAAGATTTTTGTTGGCCACTTCAGCTTCAACCACACCAAGATCGATCACATTATGTTCAACCATCCCAACAATGCCATCGGTGTTCGATACTTTGAGGCGGATATTGATATCAGGGTATTCCGCCTTAAACTTACCCAACAAGGTGGGCAGCATATATTCCGCAATGGTAGTACTTGCACCTATAGTCAGAGCACCACTTAATTCACCGGTCAGATCACGTACTGAATTTTCCATTTCCGTGTATAGATCAAAAATGCGATCAGCAAATTCATTCACTTTTTCGCCAGCTGCAGTCAAAGTAACGCGATTATGGGTACGATCGAATAAACGTGTGTTAAAATATTCTTCAAGCTGTCTAACCTGAAAAGTTACTGCTGGTTGCGTCATGTGTAATGATTCTGCTGCTTTAGTGAAACTGAGAAGCTTGGCAACTGCGTTAAATACTTTAAGTCTTCTGTCGCTCATTCATTTAGCCACTTATAAGTAATCATAGAGGGAGTATATATGAATTTTATAAATGACTACAGGCATAATAAAATTAGTGATTCATTAATTTTATTTTAACTGCAATACTCATCGGTTTATCAGTAAAAGAGCTGACAAAATCTTCTCACATTCGTAAACTAGCCAAAGCAGAGGTAAACGTGCCTGATGAAATTTCGACTGTTTACTAGTTGGTTTATAAATTTTGGATTAATTCATGAAAATACTATTCATCTTTTCTCTTATTATCGGTTTTAATGTTCATGCTGCGAGCATCCAGAAGTGGGTAGACGAAAATGGCCAGGTTCACTATGGTGACCAGCCACCAATGCAAACCAGGTCAAAATCAATTAGCGTTGACCAGGCACCATCGAGTCCCGGACCTGCGCTACCACGACTCAAAGGCAGTGAAAAGCCAAAAACCACGGCTTCTTCAGAGCAGACAGAGCAACCAGCACAAACGGTACCTGCAGACCAGGCTGAAGCTGCCTGTGAAAAAGCACGATCAGATCTTTCAGTTATTAAACGCAGCAGTCGGATCAGAACTACCGACGACGAAGGCAATTCACGTTACATGACTTCTGACGAAATTCAGGAGCGTCGAGAAAGCACTGAAGCTGACATTGAAAATTTCTGCAATTAGCCACCCGTGGGGCTGGAATCACAAAACCTTTTAACTAAAACCATTTTGAGCACTTTATGAAAACCAGTCGTTTTCATCTTTACACCCTGAAAGAAACCCCGGCAGATGCAGAAATTGTAAGCCATCAACTGATGTTACGTGCTGGAATGGTTCGTCGTCTGGCATCAGGTATGTACACCTGGCTGCCACTGGGTTTGAAAGTACTGCGCAAAGTTGAAAATATCGTACGCGAAGAAATGGACCGATCAGGCGCGATGGAAGTTTTAATGCCTTCGGTACATCCGGCAGAATTGTGGCAGGAATCTGGCCGTTGGCAAGAATACGGCCCGGAACTTTTGCGTATTGTCGATCGCCACCAACGTGACTTTTGTTATGGTCCGACGCATGAAGAAGTCATCACCGATATGTTCCGTAAAGAAATCAAAAGCTACAAACAGTTGCCAGTGAATTTTTATCAAATTCAGACCAAGTTTCGCGATGAAATTCGCCCCAGATTCGGCGTCATGCGAGCGCGAGAATTTATTATGAAAGATGCCTATTCTTTCAATATTGATCAGCAATCACTACAGCAAACCTATGATTTGATGTTCGATACCTACTGCCGAATTTTTGATCGCTTCGGACTGGATTATCGCCCGGTCAGCGCTGATTCAGGTGCAATCGGCGGCAGTAGCTCACTTGAATTTCATGTACTGGCCGATTCCGGCGAAGATGCCATCACTTTCTCTGACCAAAGTGATTACGCCGCCAATATCGAAATGACCGAAGCAATCACCGATAAAGCAACAGCAGACTCACCAACGCAGGAAATGAAAACCATCGATACACCCGGGTTGTACACCATCGATTCTCTGGCAGAAAACCTTGATATACCGGCCACACAAAGCCTGAAAACCTTGATCGTGATGGGCGAGGACGATGAACTCGTCGCTTTGATTTTAAGAGGCGATCATCAGCTCAACATCATTAAAGCCGAGAAACTCGAAGCCATTGCCAGTCCGTTGCTAATGGCTGACAAAGACAGAATTCGCGGCGAACTCGGCAGTGATATCGGCTCACTCGGCCCAGTCGGCCTGAACATCAAAACCCTGGTGGATCGCAGTGCTGCCGTATTATCCGATTTTGTCTGCGGTGCCAATACCAATGACAAACACCTGATCGGCGTAAACTGGCAGCGCGACTGCCCTCTTCCAGAAATCGTCGATATTCGCAATATCGTCGAAGGCGATCCAAGCCCGGATGGCAAAGGTAAACTGAAAATTCTGCGCGGCATTGAAGTTGGCCATATCTTTCAGCTCGGCAAAAAATACAGTACATCTCTGAAAGCCAGTGTGCTTGATGAAAATGGCAAACCAACCTATCCCAGCATGGGCTGTTACGGCATCGGCATCACCCGAGTTGTTGCTGCGGCAATCGAACAAAACTTCGACGAAAACGGCATTATCTGGCCATCCTCGCTAGCACCATTTCAACTCGCTATCTGCCCCATCAATTATCACAAATCTGAAATGGTGAAGCAGGCTACCGATGATTTTTACCAATACTGTCTGGCAAAGGGCATAGACGTGTTGCTCGATGATCGACCACTCCGCCCTGGTTTCATGTTTCGTGATATGGAATTAATTGGTGTGCCTGCCCGAATTGTTTTCAGCGAACGTGGTCTTAAAAATCAGCAATGTGAATACAAAGGACGCACAGACGAAACGTCACAAGATATTGAACTCACTGAATTACAGGGATTCATTTCGAATAAAATTGGGTGAAAACCAAATCGGGTCATGTCAAAATTAATTTCACGACTGATTTCACTGTTAATTATCACTTGCCTGGCTAGCATTTCTCAGGCAGCTGTGAATGCTGAAACCGATAAATCCATACTCAGAAATCTACTTCAACAAGCGGTAAATGATCAGACCAGTTTCGAGGATCAGTTTCATGCTCAGGTCTGGTTGCTCGATATGTCCAACCGGCTTAAAGCCTATATCACAGATAACAAATTCCGCATCACACTACTCAAGTCTATTCACTTTGAAGCTAACCGTACCAGTCTGCCAGCCGAACTCATGCTTGCGGTCATAGAGGTAGAAAGCAACTTTGATGAATATGCAATTTCAGTATCGGGTGCCCGGGGATTAATGCAGATAATGCCGTTCTGGTTAAACGAAATTGAACTACCCGATAAAAACTTGTTCAACGTTCAAACCAATTTACGCATGGGTAGCACCATACTAAAACATTATATCGACCTGGAAAAAGGTGACCTAACCAAAGCCCTGGCCAGATACAATGGCAGCCGTGGCAGAGCCATCTATCCCAACAAGGTGTTTAAAGCACTGAATAAACACTGGTTTAGACAATAAACAGAGCTAGAAATTACTCGATAATCATACCGACGGATTTGTCGCTACCAACTAGATAATATTGTCGCTAGCAATTCTATTAAATACTTATCCTGCCGAATGAACAGGTCTGGAATCTTCCAGAATCGTCTCAATTTCCCTCATATTCTGCTTAGGTTTTAAAAATTCAAAGAATTCGAATGCATCAAATCCATTGAAATCCTTTTTCGGCAATTGAACTTCAAGACCAGAATTAGCGCCCGACAGTAACAACAACTTTAAATAACGTGGCTTATTAAATAATATTGCTTCATGCACCAGCGCAAATCAGAAAGCAAGTGCATTTGAACGTACGCTGATAAGTCTTACCCCTGTCCAGAGGCAGTGTCATTTTTATGGAGTATTCATTCTTTCACAGTCCTTTGTATCTTACGTTTTAGTATACCCTTCAGATTTAGGAACCAGCCTGAGTATGATCAGGCGAAAAAATCCACTAAAGAATCAGACGCATAGTTTTGCCCGTTTGGTACTGCTGCGTGTTGAAGATCTGAACTTTCCTGTTCATTTGCATTATTGTTTCTTTCTTGCCGCTCTGCCATCTGCTGTTCCTGTTGTTGTGAAACATCGACATCAACTTGCGAATATCCGGCTTGTTGGAGAAATTCTTTAAGACGGAAACTGGCAGCTTCGACGAGTTCCTGGGTTGTAGAATTATGTGTGGTTATACTGATGCTGGCTACATCTTCACGAATACTTATCTGGATATCAAGCTTACCGAGATGTGGCGGGTCGATACGGATTTCGGCGCTGTTATTTTTCTGATTGATCATCCATTGCAGCTTTTCCCCTATACCATCGCCCCATTGTGTTGCACTGGCCTGTGGTGACAGATGCAGGGTTTGTTCACCCGTTATTGCTTGCTGCAGGTTGCTTACTGGCTGACTGGCGGAGGGTGCTGATAACGCATTAACTGCGAGTCCTGTTGGTACAGCTTCTGCTGTGGCTAATTTGGAAACTTTACTGGACTGATTGAATGCTTCGACAAAATCTTTTTGCTGAAATTCTTTGCTTTCCTGCCCGAGTATTTTGCTGAATTGTTCTTCAGTTTCAGATTGTGACAAACCTGCTTCTAACTGAATATCACCCGATGCAAACAGCATGGATGATTTGGCATCTTTATTCGCAGACTGTAGATCAGGTTGAATCAGGTTTTTATTAACCAGCGCTAATTCAGTAATATCTGAATTAATGTCCTGTACCTGAATTTGATGTTGATTGACCAAATGTTGCCTGGGTAGATTATCCACCACGGGCAATATCTGCCCTTGCGCTGGCAATACTATGCCACCTTCAGTTTGTAAGTTGCCGCCTGGGCTGGAGATTAATGACTGACTGGATAAATCCACAGGCGATTGAAGCAAAGCATGCGACAAGTTGTTTTCAAGGGATATTTCTTGATTATTGGTAATTTCGACAGCAATTGCGGTCTGATTAAATAACTCACTATCCTGCATCTTTATCAGTGAGGATGCTAAAGATTCTTCGTTGTTTTCTGACAAAAAATTCATGTCGGAAAATGGAATTACTTCTTTACTATCAACCTCTTGCAAAATATTTTTAAGTTTATTATCAGGTGTTTCTGAAATTTGCTGATTGATTATTTGCCAGAACTGCTTTTGCTCCAGCTTATTCTCGCTAAAGCTTGCCTGGGTTGAATTAATGCCGGTTTCGATAGACTCCCCCGAACCCGGATTCTTTAAAAATGTAGCCGATAGGTCTTTTGAAGCAATATTCATACATTACTCTTTGAAGTTTGGCGACCAGGAATTCTAATCACTCTTTTCAGGGATAATGCATCTACCATGCCAAAACTGGGAGATGAAGGCTGTAACATCAGGATTTATGGTGGAATAGTCGCTGGGAGAATTCGTCCTGTGCTTTTTGTTCCAGTCGATTCTCTACGCTGCGTTGTTGTTGCTGCATATTTTCGACAACCTTGTGTAAGGCATCAGATCGGATACGCGTTTTAAGCCAGTTTTCTCGTTTGAATTCGACTTCTCGCCTTGCAAGTTCTACCAGTTTTTGCTGTTGCTTGAAGGTTTGATCCAGCTGGGAGAGAAAACGTTGAAACTCCTGCATTTCGACAGCTGAGTAAATGCGTTCACCACTTTGCTGTTGTTCAACATAATCTAATCTGTACTCCACTAACTGCTGTAATCTCTGTTTTTGAGTCTCAAGCTGGTTCTGGCTATATGCTATCGCCTGCAGTGCAACCTGCTCTTTTTGCTCGACGTGCCGGACAACTGGATCCATCTTCTGGGTTCTTGTCATAGCCTGTTACCTTCGATTTCTGTTGCCTTTATCTTGTCAGCCTCAAGGCCAATACTCTGACCAAAACTAAGGGAGGAGTTTTGTTCTGTACTATTCTCCGGATCCTTTTCAGGTTGCTCTTTCATGACCATCTCCAACTGAGTATAGCTCTGCTGAAACGAAACTGCCTGGGTCATATCCTGTTTTAAAAATTCCTGTAATTTAGGCAATAAAGCAATGGCCTGATCAATTTCTGCATCACTGCCATGCTGATAAGCGCCGACATTAATCAGATCACGGTTTTGTTGATACAAACTCCAGCTTTTCTTGAAGGCCTGCATCAGAGGTAGGTGCTCGGAAGATGTAATTTGTGGTGCCAACCGGCTGATGGATGCTTCTACATCAATGGCTGGATATAAGCCGGATTCAGCCAGTTGTCGTGACAGTACGATGTGTCCATCAAGAATAGCGCGTGCTGCATCAGCAATCGGATCATTCTGATCATCGCCTTCTGCCAATACAGTATAAAAAGCGGTAATTGAACCCTCATCGCTATCGCCATTACCTGCTCTTTCTACCAGTTGTGGCAACCTGGCAAACACGGAAGGGGGATAACCTTTTGTTGCTGGCGGTTCACCAATGGCAAGTGCGATTTCTCGTTGAGCCTGGGCAAAACGGGTCAATGAATCCATCAACAGTAATACGTGTTTGCCCTGATCGCGATAATACTCAGCGACACTGGTCGCAAGCATAGCACCGTGAATCCGCATCAATGGCGATGAATCTGCCGGAGCCGCAACCACCACCGATTTCTGCAAGCCTTCCTCGCCTAATATTTCCTGCACAAATTCTTTGACTTCTCGTCCGCGCTCTCCGATCAGGCCGACAACAACAATGTCGGCATCTGTATATTTGGTCATCATGCCGAGTAACACACTTTTACCCACGCCACTGCCTGCAAACAAACCCATTCTCTGACCTCTGCCGATACTGGTCAGTGCGTTAATGGCCCGAACTCCAACATCAAGCACGTGGTGAATTGGCGCGCGTTTAAGCGGGTTGATCGGGCGTCCCTGAAGGGGTGTTTTGTGGCGAGTACGTAACGGCCCTTTGTCATCAAGTGGTCGGCCCCGGCCATCAATCACTCGACCGAGTAGTTCGGGTCCAACATCAACATCAGAACTATGATTAGTGGGAATAACACGTGAATTTGGCATCAATCCGCGTACTTCGCTGGTTGGCATCAGATAGAGTTTATCGCCGCCAAATCCAACGACTTCAGCTTCTATTCTGTGACCGGTAGCGGCGACAATATCGCAACTGGCACCGATCGGAGCCTGGCAGCCAACGGCTTCCAGGGTTAGACCTACCATGCGCTTGAGTATACCTTCGACGACAGGTTTACTGCCAGGTTGCTGGCATTGTTTTTCAATTCGCAAAAGTGAATTTGACCAATCAGATTGAACCGATTCTATCAGTGCTTCAACCGTCATTTTGATCTTCTTCCCGTTCTCCGCCCAATACGGATGCAGCCAGTTGTGACAGGCGATTTTCGAGTGAAGCGTTGATCACCGATTGTTCCGACTTTATCTCGCAACCACCTCTGGTCATCATCGGGTCTTCTATCAATTTCCAGCTTTGCTCTTCGTCGTTTTCATCTAGCTGGAGCACATTTTTGACCAGCTCGGCATCATCTGGATGTAGAAAGATGCGTATTTTTCGGCTATTACCCGGTAATAACTGTACCGATTCTCGAATTAAACCGACGATCTCGCCGGGATCAATTTTTAACTCTCGTCGCACCAGTTGCTGCGCCAGGGTGACGGCTACCTGGGTGAGTTGCTGTTCAATTTCTTCATTGAGATATTTCAGCGGTTGTTCGATAAAATTTATTAGTGTTTTCAGTTCATCTTTGAGAGACTGTATTTCTGCTTCTGCCTGTTTCAACCCCTGTTGATAACCTTCAGCTTCAGCATCTTTTTGCCACTTTTGAATTTCTTCAGCCGTTGGAATTTTGATGCTATCAGTAGCAGAATTATTGCTCTGCTGTTTATTGTCCCTGGCATTCTGATAACGGATAACACGGTTGGATCGGGCGTCCATCACTGGTGCATTCCATTTAGAAGCGTTTTCACCTTCGCTTTTATCTAGCGATTTATTGGTCATAATTGCTTACCGATTTTCTGTTGTGGATGTAAAGCACTTAGCGCTCCATCAATACAATGTTGTGGGAGCACCGGCTAAACCATCTCTTCGCCGCCACCTGACAATACGATCTCGCCAGACTCTTCAAGTTTACGAGCAATACTGAGGATTTCTTTTTGTGCCGATTCAACTTCACTGAGTTTGACAGGACCTTTGGCTTCCATATCTTCGACCAGCATTTCGGCCGCACGCGATGACATGTTTTTAAGGAATTTCTGTTGAAATTCATCATCAACGCCTTTCAATGCCAGCGTTAACATATCAGTGGACACTTCGCGCATCATGGTCTGAATTCCTCGATCATCTACCTCGCGCAAATTATCGAATACAAACATGAGGTCGGTTATTTTGACGGCGAGATCTTCATTTTCGGTTTTGATCTGTTCCAGCATCTTGTTTTCGAGTGCGGTATCGACAAAATTCAAAATATCTGCCGCCGTTTTTTCTCCACCAACCATGGATGATTTAACATTATCGTTATCGCTGAAGTGCTTTTCTAAAATGGCATCCAGTTCTTTTATGGCAGCCGGTTGAACGCCATCAAGCGTGGCAATTCGCATGAGGATTCCAGCGCGAGTATTTTCCGGTAAATTGGTCAGTACCTGGGCGGCACTGTCCGCTTCCAGATAGGATAATACGATGGCGATTATCTGCGGGTGCTCCAGGCGAATGATTTCTGCAATAGACTTGGCATCCATCCACTTCAACGCTTCGAGGCCATTGCTCGAGCTGCCCATCAGAATTCGGTCAATGACATTTCCGGCTTTATCGCCCAGTGCTTTTTCGAGCATTCCGCGAATATAATTGTCGTTGCCTATGCCTAAAGCGGTTTGATATTCCAGTGAATCGAGGAAGGAATCGATGACACTTTCAACCATTGGTCTTGAAATATCATCCATGGTTGCCATGGTTGATCCAACCGTTTGAACCTGTTTCGGATTCATATGTTGCAATATTTCAGCTGCGACATCTTCACCCAGAGTCAACAGCAATAACCCGGCCTTTTCTGAACCGCTAAGGTTGGGAAGATTTGCTTGTTGGACTGCTCCGTTGGTATTTTCTTCAGCCATCGTTAATCTTCCACCCAATGTTTCATGACGTTCGCTACGCGGGCAGGATCATCCATTACCAGCGTTCTGGCCATTTCTATTTTTTGTTCATAGGTAGCATCGCCTCGACGAATCAGTGCTGCCGGATTGTTTGGGTCATCAGATAAATTTGGCATCATACCCATATTGTTCGGTTGAGCAGATCTAATCGATCCATCATCCGCAGAGTAGGCACCACCAGGACCCTGAAGCAATTCACCGCTTACCGGGTCAACTCTTGCTGTTTGCTCAGCAATCTCGACTTTATTAGGATTTAGCGATTTTATAAAAGGTCGGCCGAATACAAAATACACAATGAGTAATCCTAGTGCGCCAAGGATTTGTTTGATTAGAGTCAATACCCAGGCTTCGTTAAGCATGTTTTCCAACATTGAAACTTCTTCAAAAGGCTCTTCAATGACGCTGATAAATGAGGTATTGATAACGCTGACGCTGTCTCCACGATTTTGATCAAATCCAATGCTTTGCTTCACCAGATTGCTAAAACTTTCGATTTCGGCATCGCTATAGGCAACTTTTTCGATACTGCCATCATCTTTTATGACCGATTTATCATCGATGACTACTGCGACAGATAAACGCTGAATATTACCTCTGGGATTTCTGGTATGGCTGATTACCCGGTCCACTTCAAAGTTACGAGTCGCACTACGGTTTTGATTTCCGGGCAGCCCGGGAGCTGCTTCTATGTTCGCTTCTGGATCGGTGGTTCCAGCAGCTGGCGGCTGATTGCTCAAAGCACCAGGTATCCCTATCGCAGCGGCGAAACTGCGGTTCTCTGATTCGGAAATTTGTTCGCTACGAATCACACTGCGCTCCGGATCATATGCCTCGCGTGTCGACTCGATCTGGGCGAAATCTAGTTGAGCCGAAACCTGCGCATTGATCTTGCCTTCACCTACCAGGGGTTGCAGCAGATTGATTATCCGGTCGACATAGTTGTTTTCGATTTTACGAGTGTGGGCAAATTCTTTTGAGGTTCGCGCAATTTCATCATTGCTATCAGCGGTCAGTAATTTGCCATTCTGGTCAATTACAGTGACCTGACTGCTTTCCAGCAATGGAATACTTGAGGCAATAAGGTGGACAATAGCATCGACCTGCCCGCTATTAAGCGTACGCCCTGAATAAAGTTTGATCACCACCGAAGCGCTGGGTTTGGTACGATTTCGGATAAATATTGACTGCTTCGGCAGTGCCAGATGCACGCGCGCTTTTTGGATACTGCGTATGGCTTCAATCGAACGCACCAGTTCGGATTCTAGTGCATGATTGTAACGTTTATTTTCGATAAACCGGCTAGTGCCAATACTCTGGTCTTCTTGCAACATTTCCATTCCTTTGGTGACTCCCTGTGGCAATCCTTTGGCAGCTAGTTTGAGGCGAGCCTCAGCGATACGAGTCTGATCCACCATCACTGTACCGGTAGAAGGATCTATGGTGTATTCGATTTCGTTCGCGGTCAGTACTTCGGCAATCTGTGAGGCGTCCTGCCCGGTTACATTGCTGTAAAGTGGAGAATAGTTTGGTTCCGAACTCCACAAAACCACTACCATTCCTATCGCAACAGCGATTGCCAGACCACCTAGTCTTCCAAAGTGCCGTACTACTCTGGATTGCATGAATGTATCTATCGGATTAACACCTACCGCTGCCTGATTAGCAATCATAGTATTGCCAGCTGCATTCTGATTGTTAGGTAATGCTGTTGCTTCTGCCATAATCTTATACCGGCATGTTCATGACGTCTTGATAGGCGGTGAGTAATTTATTGCGTACTTCTGTTAACGCGGTAAATGACACCCGAGATTTTTGTATGGCGATCATGACTTCAGCCAGGTCAACTGATTTGTCACCAATTTCAAAAGCTTTTTTCAGGCCTGCTGCCTGTTGCTGAGTCTGATTGACGGAATCGATTGCCGACTGCATCATGTTGGCAAAGTCATGCCCACCCTGTTGTGCCGGTTGCTTTAGCTCTGGCATTGATGTTGCCGTCGATTCCAGTGTCCTCATCTGGCCTAACAAACTATTGATGCTGTTGTTGATCATATTTACGCTGCCATTAATTTGACTAAAATGCTTAATTGACGTTTCACAACTTAGCAAGCTATCGATTACGATAATTTTTTGACTAAAGATGTGAATTCTTTAACTTGAGAATAGATAAAGCAACAATCGAGCCAAATATCAGCTGCAGGTAATTTCAGGGGAAGAACAAACTAATTTTAAATTTTCTGCTCGGTGAGGAAATTTCAAATCAGGTCAGTTTAAAGTTTAACTGAGAAAATTGTACAATAAAAAAGGGGCTGATAGCCCCCTAAAATAGAATCCAACTTATTATTATCATTTAACGAACAATTCTTTCCATCTTTTGCTGAAACTATACTTTCAGGTAGACCCAACCTTGATTGATTCTTTCCGGAATAATTTCTTCGACAATACGATCAGAATGAATCCGTGAAAAATCATCTGGCACTTTAACGCCCTGCATAAATAACATCATAGATTTAGAACAGGCATAAAAATTAATATTATCATGGGTATTAATTAAATTACGAATACGTTGTAACTGATCAAGATTCCTGGCATCAAATAACTGAACGCCCTGTTGGTTGACTAATACATCCAACTTTACCGGCAACCGAGATTTAGCATAGGATGCCAATATTGCTTCGGTTTCCAACAACGTTTTTGTAGCCGATTTATTATCAAAAGCACTCATATGGATCATATATTTTCGAGGTTCCTCCAGTTCAGCGATAACATTTGATAATTGTGGAACAGCAGTTGTCTGAGTACTAACAGTATTAACGACTACAGGATTATTTTGCTGATACATCTCATGAGCAATCCAACCTGTGCTTAATCCAATACTGAGAAACAGGCTGGCAGCCAGACCAGAAACCCATTGGTTTTGCCAAATCTTCTTTTTCCGGGGAGCGATGGATTTAACTGTTGTAGTCTGATTAGGTAATTTTTCCTGGCAATAAGCAAAAGTCATCATCTCCTTTATTTCCTGCAAGCGTTTATATTGAGCGCTTAATTCAGGATCAGATTCCATCTTTTGTAGCAAGAGTTTGCTAGACATAGAATCAAGCTCGCCATCAAGTAACAAATGCAGGCTTTGCTCTGTTAATTGCAAATCTCTCATTTAATTTTCCTCAATTCTGTAACATTGGAAACTTCAGTATTAAAATCATACAAAAGTTGTTCCATTTTTTTTCTCGCTCGAAACAATCGACTCATCACTGTACCGACAGGTATATCCAGAATATTGGCAATTTGTTGATACTTAAAACCAGAAAGATCAGCCAAACTGATCACTTCTCGCAATGGTATGGGTAATTCTGAAACAGCTTTCCTTACTCTGGTAACAATTTCACCACGTTGATAATCTCCCACTACATCGGCAGTAGAGGTAATGCAGAATTCATCCAGTTCGACCATATCCTTCTGCTTTCTTAAAAAATCATGCCAGGTATTAATTAAAATTCTGAATAGCCAGGTATCGAGATACTTTGGTTCTTTCAGAGATGATTTGCTTGCCAGTGCTTTGGTTAAAGTGTCCTGCATCATATCCTCGGCCAGCGCACGATCATGGCACCAGGAGTACGCCGCCTGAAATAGTTTTAGGCGGCTAGCTTCTACTTTACCTTTAACTGAAAATAATCTGCGTAATTGATCCACTATTAATCCTGTTATCCGTTTGAATGTTTGACGCAAGCTATTTGTTTTTATTCAATTATGTTTAATTTATATGACTTATCTTACGGGATATGTAAAACACCAGGATAAAACATCAATATTTTGATCCTGGATGGCAGGATTATATGGAAGAGCCCGTTCTACTCCCAACGCGGTTTTATACGAGCCACTGTAAAACAGCCATCCCTGGCCATACTATAACGCTGGAAAAACCAGATTAAACCTCCATTACCTCAACAAAACATTTTTGAAGATGAAAGTCAGTTGAATTCCAATTCGATGGTCTATGTCATTAAGAATGTGATTGCCTATAATTTCAGGGTTTCCTGAACGGTCATCTGCATCAAATTCTCGAGCTTGATAAGTTAATGTCAAACGTGCTTTCTTATGGAAAAAGTACTCTCCAGTCAGAGAAAACGTATTGAATTCGACAGCACGAGATGCACTATCTTTGTTGCGACGAAAGTTATCCCAACGAGCATTGATAGTGGTTCGTTTATTCCAGCCCAGATGACTATTGATATCATAACCAAAATCTACATACCAGCCATCTGATTCGCCATCAGGTACATAACGAATGCCCTTATTGAAATCAATCGAAGGAGATTGAGCACCATCAAAAATAAGACCTTCCTGTTTTTGATATTCAGCTTCAAATCGAATCTGCCCTGCACCAGCAAAAGGCTTGTCAAAATACTCGACACCTATGCCGTAATACTTCTGGTTATAGTCTTTTTCGTTACCATTTTTAATTAGACCGGTTCCACCGCTGGCAGTACCTAAGCCTGTCACAGGGTTAATTTGAGTATCATCAGGCGTACCGTCATCGTTTATATCGTTGTTAAATAATCGATCACCTTCCTGATAGAAACCATAAACCGTGAAATCATGCCGGCGTGGTCCACGAGTATCATCAAACAACTTGGCATAAGATAACCAGGCATAGGTACGGAAGTTATCATCGCGATTCAGTTCACCGATGGTGCCACCATTACCGACACCGAGAGAGTAGGTAAATTCATGAGGACCACCACTGTCAGAGGCAAACTCCGCCCAGTCAAATATTTCCAAACCAATGTCACGTGCGGCATTGACTGAAACAGCACCCGGAAAATTACCTGCTCCGTTATCATTAGCGGGTCGATTTAGCGCAAACGCCAGAGTAGCTTCTGGCATAAAGATGTGGACACGCCGTCCTGGTGTCGAGTGGGAAAGTGACTCTGAAGTTTGTGAAAACAGAAATTGTCCAGTCCTAAATCTGGCACCCAAATTTTGTAATCCATCATCATCAAGACCACCTGAAAGCTGGTTCAGGGTTATAGATGCATCCAGCAGGTGCGATCCTCCACCACCTCTAGTTACACCATTTTCACCAAACTCAGTCAGGAAAAAATAATCAATATCATTGTTAATTGGCACCATAGTCCCGCGAATACCCAGACGGGCTCGGCGCATGGTAAATGTATCCTGCGATTTACGATCAGGAGGTACAGTACCGGCGACTGGCAGTGTGCCATTCAATGCCTGCGGGCCAAAAGAAATGCCGTCTATTTCATCAGATCCATCGCTGACAAAAGTTGGCTGTAAAAAACCCCAGACCTGTAACGTATGTGCGATACCGCCTGGCTCCGTGCCACGTAATTTAAACCAGTTGGCGGCTTCTACGGTTGATGTTAAGCAAACTGTTATGCTCAGAGCGGTGCCCAGGCTAAGTAGCTGTTTACCCCATTTTGGATGAATTTCTTTTTTACTGAGAATCGATTCAGTCATTTTTATCCTCCCGGATTGTTTTCGAACAATTTTATTAGGCGCGCCCCCAGGCGCACCTTTTATAATTTAAAGCAGTATCTTTTGAACAGTTTAACCTTCAATTAAGGCCGGATATAAGCCCAACCAGCTTCTTGCAATTCCATAATACGAACCACACCACCTGGAACAACTTTGGCCACTTTATTTAAACCATTATCTTTGCGACCCATTGCGCGCATGGTGTTAGCACAGGCAGAAAACGTAATGCCTTCAGCGGCGAGGCTTTGTATTCTGGGGCTATATGCATTTTCCTTGAAAAGTGTTCTCAGGCCGGGACCGTAAGCAACTACCTCAATAGCAATTTTATCTGGGCCATAATATTTCATCATATTTTGCGCATTGTTTAACACCAGCTTTTGAGCAAAAGCATCACCTGATGAAATATGAAAAACAACGAAATGCTCAGCAAAAGGTTTGTCTTCCGGTGCTTCTGGAGTGGGCATTATTCTTGAAGGAACATGCATTCCTTCTTCATAGCCCATTTTTTTACCCGACTCTGAAGCAGCCAGGGCTGAGCCTGTTGCTAATGCCAGGGAAAAGACCCCCACCAGTGATAATAGTTTAAGCATTTTGTAGTCTCCTGTTTTAATAATGATTATTTCACGACTTCTATAGTGAAACCGTTACAATGCTATGACGGTAGTGAACTGAAATTATTCCAACTAATTTTTTAAATTCTTCGTTTGTTAGTGCCGTAAGGGATGTGTGTAAAAAAACATTTGGCGAAATTCGTTTTACTTCTCTAAAGCACAAATAGAAATGCGATGAAAGCAATCCGAAAGCCAACTGCTATAGATTTAAGTCTGCTGTTATTACTATCAATAATATGGGGGTCTGCATTTCTGGCCATTAAGGTGGTAGTGCCTGACACCGGTCCCTTATGGTTGGCGACAATTCGAGTATCGATTGCTTTTCTTGTATTGCTACCACTGTCGTTGATGAAAGGATGGATGTGGCCACAAAATTTTCATGAATGGCGGTTGGTCAGTATCGTTATGTTGCTTAATGTCGTAATTCCGTTTTTCTTAATCTCCTGGGCGGAGCAGCATATTGATGCAGGTGTAGCATCTTTACTAATGGGTGTAGCCCCATTTATGGCTTTAGTCGGAAGCCACTTTACTACCCATGACGATAAACTTTCGATATTTAAAATAACCGGGGCGATTTTAGGTTTCACGGGCATTGCCATACTGGTGGGATGGGAAGCAGTGAATGGCCTGGGCGATAATTTATTAGGACAGGCAGCAGCAATTCTGGGCGCTACCTGTTATGTCACATCTGGATTATTGATTCGAAAACTGGGAAAGTTTCCGCCCGTTAGGCTATCAACCTTAATTTTAGGAATGGCTTCATTCAGCTTACTAATATTCACTCTGCTTACCAATGGTCTGCCGAGCCATAATTTCAGTCAACAAACCTGGATATGGCTGGTTTATCTTGGTCTATTTCCAACCGCTCTGGGTTATATCCTGCGTTACCACCTGATACAAACAGTCGGCATGTCAACATTTGCAAGTAGCCTCAATCTAATTCCGGTTTTTGGTGTATTGCTGGGCGCATTTCTGCTCGGAGAAGTACTGTCTGCCAATCTTTTTATATCTCTCGCTTTGATTGTTGCTGGCCTTTTTATCATTCGGCGTGGATAAACCTACGCTCTAGTGTAGTGTCCTAAACTACACTAGTTAACTTCAAGCGTATCAACTTCCTGGTCAACCCGAAACTCATCTATCAACCCCTGGAGTTCTGCTGCGAGCCGTGCAAGGTTCCCACCAGTCTGAGTAGTTTGATGAACACTTGCAGAGTTATCTACCGCCATGTCTCTAATTTGTTTGATATTATTGTTCATACTTTCTGCTACCGCATTCTGTTCTTCGGCGGCTGTTGCTATCTGAGTGCTCATGTCATCAATTTGTGCAACTGAGGTTGCAATAGTGTTTAAAGAAGACCCAGCCAATTTAGCTTTCTCGACTACAGTATTGCTCTGTTCCCGGCTCTGGGTCATTGCCTGAACAGCTTTACGGGCACCTAATTGTAGTTGATCGATGATGTGGTTTATTTCGGCAGTAGATTCCTGCGTCCGGCCAGCCAGTGTGCGCACTTCATCTGCCACGACAGCAAATCCTCGTCCCTGCTCGCCTGCGCGCGCAGCCTCAATGGCTGCGTTCAGAGCCAGCAGGTTGGTCTGATCTGCAATTCCTTTAATGACATCAAGTACGGTATTAATGTTTTCGCTATCTTGCTCTACCTTACCGATAATATCCGCTGTACTGTCGATTTGAATCGCCAGTTGCTGGATACCATCTACTGCATCCTGCACAATCTTCTGGCCTTTGTCGGTTTCAACATTTGCCCCATTTGCCGCATTTGAAGTGCCGGCAACACTATTGGATACCTCCTTGATAGCAATACTCATTTCATTCATTGCGGTTGATACCTGTTCTGTCTCAACCTGTTGTTGCTGAATATTGCTGCTGGTTTGTTGCATCACAGTTGATACTTCTTCCACCGTGGTGGAAAGTTGACTGGCTGTAGCACCTATTTTTGAAATCATCTCCAGAAAACGGCTTTGCATAGCCTGCATGGGTTGTTGCAGTTTTCCAAATTCATCCTTTCCATGCACCATTACGCTTTGGCTTAAATCACCTGAAGCAATACGCGCCATACTATTGGCTGTTTCTTCCAAACGTCTAATGATATTTCTGGCAACCAGCCCGCTAATGATTCCGCCGAAGAGCAGTGAACCCAGAGCCAATAAACTCAGCATTTTAATCGCAGAGTGTTCATGCTCCTCGGCACGGAGCGCTGCATCTGCAGTAAATAATTCTACCTCTAAGAGCAGAGATTCAAGTTCTGCATTGAGTTGATCTTCCTCATGCTCTACTTTTACCGCTAGTACTTCAGCTTCATGCACATTACCCTGCTTGAGTAAGTTAAACACCTGATGGGCGTGCTGTTCAAAATCGGTGTGTTCTGTTTCGATATTCTTTAGTGCCAGGTCTATTCGAGCAAACTCTTCAGCTTCCAGTTGACTGTGAGCATTAACCAGATCTGCTTCGACCATCAGCTCACCCGTTTTAATTTCCTCATCAACCATCTTGCTGAGTTGATCGAATGCCTTAATTTCTGCATCTAGTTGCTCAGCGGCATTCTCCTCACGCCCTATGAGTTCTCCATATCGTAATGCCCGTTCAAAATGGATGGCCTGCTCTAGCTGGTGTTGGGTGATTTTGGACAGATTCCGCGTCAATGGAATACCCTGTTCGGCAATAGCCTCTAGTTCATTGCCAATCTGGTTCATCGAGAACCATGAATAACCTAAACCCGCTACAATCATCAATAACAGAATGATTGAATTACCGATTATCTTTGCCCTGATCGAGATACTATTGAGTATTTGATTCATGAATAACTGCCTTTTTAAATTAATGCTACTTCGATTCATAGCATAGTTAACTTTTGGGGAAATACAGTCATTTATGCGATTACCAGTGATCATCGGCAGAGCTGGCATTCTCTTGATGCATTTGTATTTATGGATAGATTTAAAACATTTATAGCTTGGCAAAATAATCTGAATAACAGAACTTATTCTGCTAACACTAAATCTCAATTCTAGACTTTTGGCTAATCACTTCTGTGGCCATTTAACCTGGTAACTATAGTCATCAAATCAACTTTTACATTTCGAATTTCTGTCTGGAATTCCCTCTTGAATTGAAAAATTTCTGATTTGCAGTGACGACCTTCCCTAAAACTTCTGGTCAGCGGTTTCTGTGATAAAAACGTGATCTATTTGTGAAGTCTACGTGATGTATTCCGGGTAATTTGATTCAGCCATCCTGGCAACTGCAATAACAATGTACCAGATCTCTGAGGGAGGACATATGAAGATCCAACATGGAATAATATTCACTGCTATTCTAATCGTCGTTTTTATACCGAAAATAGCCATGTCTAATGCTAATGACTGGCCAAGATATTCGTTTGATTATTCTAATTCAAATGCCAACCCAAATGAGCAGGACATCAAACCGCGATCTGCACCTTTTCTAAGAAGGGCATGGGAAACATTCAACGATTCGTTGTTACGGCCAGGTTCGATACCGACTGGATTCATCCTTGAGGCCGCTCTGGGTCTGGTCTTTCCTTCAACTGTCGTTGGTGTGATTTCGCCACCATTAGTTATTGGAGACACGATTTATTATGTCGATGTACTCGGTACTGTATTTGCCCGTGATGCCAAAACTGGCGGTATTACAGATCTAACGCGACACTGGACAACCACGCTGGTTGATAACGATTTCGATGCGACTCCAACGCCTTTATCACCTGACCTCTACTACTCAGCGCCCAGCGCAACGGGTACACATATCTGGTTTCACAGTTCTTTTAACGGACGTGTTCACGCTGTTCGTCGCGATAATGGACAGGAAGTTGATTTTGATGACAGCATAGCGGGCATTCAGCCTTTTCCACTGGTAGCGGACCAGATACTAGCGTCAAGCCTGGGGGAAGCGGTGATCGTAGCGCTAGATTCTGATGATCAGGTGATCAGTGACCCTTTTGGTGGTTCGGATACAAATCCGAGCCGAATTCTGTACATTAGTGAAATAAATGTCATTATCAATGACGCTCTGCTGCAGGGTCAACAGAGTGGTATTGTTGAAGCACTCGACATTACCGATCCAGAAAATCCCGTTGAGTTCTGGCGCACATCGACTGTCAATATCAATCCAGCTACAGGCGCTCTTTTTAATGGTGGCAGCTCGGCAGGTTCCGGTCTGGCAGTAGATGTACATCGCGGCTGGTTGTTTGGTGGAACCGGGCAAAATACCAGTGTGCCCTACCCTGGGTATCCTGATCCAGCGCTTGCTCCAGATGGTTATCTCGATCGCTCGGATTCAATTTACGCTCTGGATATTTTAACCGGCGAATTCATCTGGAGTAACCAATTGCATGTTGGTGATGTTTTCGACTTGAATAATCCAGTCTCAACTGGACCGAATATGCCCGATGGACCACGCGATGCCGATGTGCTGTCACCACCGATACTTTATACACGTCGCGTAAATGGTCACAAAATCGACTTTGTTGCCGATGGCAGCAAAGGTGGGCTATTTCGCGCAATCAATCGTGCCACTGGTGAAACCGTTTGGGAGCGAAAAATCAGTAAGGCGACTGGAATTGGTGGTATTCAGGCGGGAGCTGCTTATTCAAAAGGCGTGATTTATGTTGCTGGCTTTGAAGGTATCGATGACGAATTTTCCGATGCCAATTTCAATACCCCGTCGAGTAAATTTGCAAATGCTTTTTTTGCTACCTTCTCGCCTTCTTTCTGGGCGGATGTGGAAGATACTTCGGACGACGGGCTGGTCGATACCGGTATGCGCATCAAGCTTTATGCACTGGATGCTAAAACTGGTGAATCAATATGGAGCTTTGATGATGGTCGTGACTTTGTCGAATTAAATGAAGGCGCCTCCTTGCGTCATGTATCTACCGCCAGAAATCTGGTTTATGTTACAACTAGTTCAGGTAAGTTGATTGTGCTGAACAAACACAACGGTGACATTTTGTTTGAAGACCAGACGGTTGATCTCAACCAACAACAAGGTCTGGGTTTAAGCAAACCACATCACGCCAGTATGAATGCCGGCACTATTATTGCAGATGGCATGCTTTATGTACCTTATGGGGCACAGAACAACCCATCTGGCGGCATCATCGCTTATGAAATCAATCACAGACCCATCGCCCACCGGGATCGTATAAATGTTCATCGCAACGTGCCTCAGGTTCTGCAGGTATTGACGAACGATTTTGATGAAGATGGTGACCAATTACAATTCATCAAAGTGGCTGGTCACAACATAAATACCGAAGATGATCAGCCAGATTTATTGACGCTACCGGGTGGACTACTTGAAGTGTTCAATCAGGGTGATGATCCAGCTCATTCGGATGAGGCTTATTTACTGTTTACTGCATCATCTAATTCGCAGCAACGGATTCGGTTCAGGTATACAATTGAAGATGTGGCACCGCTGAGAATAATCAATAACATCACACTCGACCAGGCTGAAGCTACTCATACGCCGCGTAGTTCATCGGCTCGGGTGATACTGAATGTCAGGTAAAAAACAGATAGATTCCTGAATAAATTTCCTAATTTTCGAGCAACTCCTGTTCCAGGTTAAGAAACAGCTGATAAGCATTAGTTCGATTGCCGAAATCAAAGGCTGGAAGGTGTTCGAAATCCTTCCAGTCGATCTCCGAGTAGATTTCATCGAAAGTCATCATCTCTTCTACGCCAGCAGCAAAATGTTTGCGTAAAAAAGTCAGGTAATTTCTGGTGAGTGTAATAGCTGACTCAGGATCTTCTGCCAGTGAACCGTGTCCGGGAATCAAAGCTTTTATATTGTCCTGCTTACCCATTTTATTGAGAGTCTCCAACCAGGCTTTAGAATCTGCATCGCCGACAAAAGGGATACGCCCTTCAAATATAACATCGCCTGAAATAAAAACGCCATCCTGCTCTACGAAAACTGTCAGATCTCCATCCGAATGTGCTTTACCCAGATAATTAATCGTGAGCGTAATATCCCCCTGCTTGATTTGCTGGCTTTCAGAAATGATGACATCAGGAAACTGCAGTTTAGTATTTTCATTGACCCAGGGTTCAAGCGAAAATCGGCGTTCTTCAAGTCGGCTTGTCGCGGCCTCGGAATCCAGATACTGGTTAACACCTTCAGGAGCGTATAGCTTGGCGCCTGTTTCAGTAAAGGTTTGCAATCCATAAATATGGTCAGCGTGGTAGTGGGTTGTAATTACTTTTGTGATCGGTAATTGAGTGATTTTACGTAACTCAGATAAAAATTTCTCAGCTAACGAGGGCGACCCTAAAGCATCAACAATAACGACGCCATCATTGGCAATAATGGCCGTGGCATTTGAGATAAACCCCTGATTATCTGTTGCAATGCCAGCAATTCCCTGAACAAAATAAACATGTTCCGAGACTTTCTGTAGCTTCATCTCTACGGTAGTTCGCGGATATTTAAAATCAAATTCAGCCAATAATTGTTGTGATACAACTGTTATTAGTAAACCGATAAGTATTGTTTTAATGTTCATTATATTTCATCCGCTTTTCCTGGAAAAACTTGCTCATCAAATTGATGCTTAACTGAGCAAGAATACCGCCTTTTACCTCAGGTTGATGATTAAATTTTTTCTCATCGAGCAACTTAAAAGAGCTTTCCAGCGCACCTGTTTTATGCTCAGTGGCTCCGTATACAATTCGATTGACTCGCGCATGAATTATTGCACCAACGCACATCACGCAGGGCTCTAAAGTTACATACAGAGTAGTATCGATCAGTCTGTAATTCTGAAGATGCTTTGCAGCTTGACGCAAAACAACAATTTCAGCATGCGCTGTAGGATCAATTGTAGAAATTGGTTGATTAAAACCAGAGGCAATAAGTTCACCATGTTGATCAACTAAAACTGCTCCGACTGGTACTTCATCCTGTTTTGCGGCAATCTGTGCCTGTTCCAAAGCCAATTGCATCCAGTGCTCATCCGATTTCGCGTTGGATTCTATTCCCACTCGATTGTTCCTGGCGGTTTGCCAGAAATATCATAAGCAACCCGTGCGATCCCGGAAATTTCATTCATGATTCTGCGTGAAACATGATCCAGAAAATCATAAGGTAAATGAGCCCATCGTGCGGTCATAAAATCAACTGTTTCAACTGCTCGAAGCGCGACTACATAGTCATAGCGGCGCCCATCTCCAGTCACACCCACCGATTTAACTGGCAGAAAAACAGCAAACGCCTGAGAAGTTTTATGATACAGGTCGTACCTGAGTAATTCTTCGATGAAAATATTATCCGCCAGACGAAGCAGGTCAGCATATTCTTTTTTGACTTCTCCCAGAATTCGTACACCAAGCCCGGGACCTGGAAAAGGATGTCGATATACCATTTCATGAGGTAAGCCCAACTCAACACCCAATTTTCTTACTTCATCTTTAAATAATTCTCGCAGGGGTTCAATTAGTTTTAGTTTCATAACATCCGGCAGGCCGCCGACATTATGGTGTGATTTTATTAAATGGGCTTTGCCAGTTGCACCACCAGCTGACTCGATCACATCCGGATAAATCGTTCCCTGGGCCAGCCAGTGTGCATCGCTTAGTTTTGCCGACTCTTCTTCAAAAATCTCAATGAATAAATTACCTATGATTTTGCGTTTATCTTCGGGGTCAGAAACGCCCTTCAGCCTCGCCAAAAAACGATCCTCCGCATCAATACGGATGACTTTGACACCCATATGCTCAGCAAAAGTATCCATTACCTGGTCACCCTCATTGAGTCGTAACAACCCGTTATCAACAAAAATACAGGTCAATTGATCACCGATTGCACGATGCAGTAAAGCTGCAACTACCGATGAATCAACCCCACCCGATAGACCTAAAATAACCTGATCGCTACCAACTTTTTGCCGCGTATGTTCGATGCTATCTTCAATAATATTGGCAGCCGTCCAGTTATTGCCACAACCGCAAATATCGTGGATAAACCGACTGTATATGGCTTTACCTTGTTTTGTCTGGGTCACTTCAGGATGAAACTGCAAACCATATATGTCCCGGTTTTCATCTGCCATACCGGCAATAGGTGCACTTTCGGTGCTAGCCATGAGCTTGAAGCCTTCGGGTAATTCAGCTACGCGGTCACCATGAGACATCCACACATCCAGCAAGCCAAATCCTTCAGCGGATTCTTCATCCTGGATGTCTTTGAGTAATTTTGTGTGCCCTCTTGCCCGGATCTGAGCATAACCGAATTCACTCTTACCCACATTCTCAACTTTTCCACCAAGTTGTTTTACCAGCGTTTGCATGCCGTAACAAATACCCAGCAGAGGAATGCCTAAATCGAGAATTTCGAGTGGCGCTTCAGGTGTTTCAGTTGATAACGTGGACTCGGGACCACCGGAAAGAATGAGGCCGTAAGGTTTAAAATCACGAATTTTATCAATACCGACATCGTAAGGATAAATTTCACAGAACACACCCAGCTCACGAACACGTCGTGCTATCAACTGTGTATATTGCGAGCCAAAATCGAGGATTAATATTCTGTCGTGATGCAGATCATGGGAAGCGATCACTATGCTTAAACCCGGTAATTCGGGGCTTCTTTGGTAATGCTGACATCGTGCACATGAGATTCCTGCATGCCTGCTGCAGATATCTTGACGAATTCTGGTTTTGTGCGCAGATCATCTATAGTCCCGCAACCAACATAACCCATACTGGAACGCAGACCACCGAGCAGTTGGTGAATAATACTAGTCAATGGCCCTTTGTAAGGCACTCTGCCTTCGATTCCTTCTGGCACCAGCTTTTCACTTTCAGCTTCAGATTGAAAATATCGATCACTCGAGCCTTTCTGCATCGCTGCAATTGAACCCATACCTCGATAAGCCTTGTAAGATCGACCCTGATAAAGTTCAACTTCTCCCGGTGCTTCTTCAGTACCGGCAAACATGCTGCCAATCATGACGCTATGTGCGCCAGCCACCAGTGCTTTTGAAATATCGCCAGAAAAACGAATACCACCATCAGCGATCAATGGGACGTTACTGTTTTTCAGCGCCTCGGCCACATTACTGATTGCCGTAATCTGTGGTACGCCGACGCCAGCAACGATACGCGTCGTACAGATTGATCCTGGACCAATACCGACCTTGACTGCGTCTGCCCCGGCTTCCACTAAATCTAATGCAGCCTGCGCGGTAGCAATGTTACCGCCGATAACCTGAATCTGAGGGAAATTCTTTTTCACCCAACTGACTCGATTCATGACACCTACTGAATGACCGTGAGCCGTATCCACCACAATAACATCAACCTCTGCTTCGGCCAGTGCTTTTACGCGTTCTTCGGTATCTGCTCCAGTACCCACCGCAGCACCGACCAGTAAACGCCCCCTTTCATCTTTCGATGCCAGCGGGTGGACGGTCGACTTTGTTATGTCCTTTACCGTGATCATGCCTTTTAAATTGAAGGTATCATCAACTACAAGCAGACGTTCGATACGGTGTTTGTGCAGCAGGGAAAGAATTTCATCTTTGCTGGCTTTTTCTCCAACGGTAACTAGTTTGTCTCTGCCTGTCATGATTTCAGAAACTGGTTGATCAAGATTCGTCTCAAAACGTAAATCCCGCTTGGTTACAAGACCTACAAGACCAGATGAATTCAGAACGGGTAGTCCAGAAATTTTTTCTTGCTGGGTAATCTCAATAACGTCTCGTACAGAGGTGCTGTCCATTATTGTTATCGGGTCTTTGATAACACCACTTTCATATTTTTTTACTTTAGATACATGAAGCGCCTGTTGTTCTGGCGTCAGGTTTTTATGAATTATGCCCATGCCGCCTTCCTGGGCTATTGAAATCGCCAGGTGAGATTCGGTCACAGTATCCATGGCAGCCGACAGTAAAGGAATGTTTAATTCTATATCTCTGGTCAGGCGGGTTTTGAGCACAGCATCATTGGGTAAAATTTCTGATCTGGCGGGTACCAGTAGCACATCATCGAAAGTGAGTGCTTCCTGAGTAATTCTCATCTATAGCTCCGGGTTTCTTCGATGCGGGATTATAAGGTATTGACCGCAAGAAGTTAAACAGGATAATGACGTCAACAATAAATAAATCGGAATAATGAAACCTGTAAATGACACCGTTTGGCGCATATCGGCTCTAAATTTCGAAGTCAAAACGATGCTGGAACAGGGCATAGGCAGAATTTGGGTCGAAGCCGAAATCTCCAATTTCAGCCAACCTGCCTCAGGGCATTGGTATCTCACTTTAAAAGATGAACGCAGCCAGTGTCGCGCTGCGATGTTCAAAGGCCAGAACCGCAGGGTTAAATTTACGCCAGAAAATGGCCAACAGGTTTTAGTGAGGGCTCAGGTAACTCTGTACGAAGCTCGCGGGGACTTTCAGCTTATTCTGGATCACATGGAACCCGCAGGCATTGGGCAGTTGATGCGGCAGTATGAATTGCTCAAGGCAAAACTAGATCAGGAAGGGTTATTTGCAGCATCCCTGAAAAAAACACTACCATACTACCCGCATAAGATTGGCGTCATCACTTCGGCCAGCGGCGCCGCAATTAAAGACGCTCTCAGTGTTTTCAGGCGACGTTCTCCCAGTACTCCGCTTATGATTTATCCAACCCCGGTACAGGGTGAACATGCCGCTGAAAGTATCATTCGCGCACTTAAAATTGCCAATCAACAAGATCAATGCGATGTTTTGCTGCTTATTCGCGGCGGTGGGTCGCTGGAAGATATGTCGTGTTTTAATGATGAAGCTCTGGCGCGGGCTATCGCAAAATCTGAAATTCCGATTGTCACCGGGATTGGTCATGAGATAGATTTTACCATCGCAGACTTTGTCGCTGATATTCGCGCACCCACGCCTTCAGTTGCTGCAGAGACCGTATCACCTGATCAGTTTGACACGATGCAGCATATTGATGAGCTACTGTCTCGTCTAATCAGAGTGCAAAATAATAATTTCCAGAGCTTAAATCGACACTTTTCTCATCTCAACCACAGAATCGAATTGCTACATCCAGACAGGCAATTACAACATTTCAGACAACGAATTAGTTTTGCCCAGAACAGTCTTGTGGTGATGATGCAAAACCAGTACAAAGTGAAACAGTCGAATGTGACATTACTGCAATCTCGCCTGCATCAACGCAACCCAAAAATTCGACTGGTCGAAGGCAAACACAGGGTGTCAATAATTCAGCAAAATCTTTTAAAATTGTTGAGAAATACCACTGATGGTAAAGCGCATCAAATTGAGCTTCTGGCCAGTGAGCTAGATACTCTGAGTCCATTAAAAACATTGTCGCGTGGTTTTGCTCGAGTGACCAGACAAAACAGGGGGATCAGCTCAGCCAGTCAATTGAAAACTGATGATCAAATTGACATAACATTTAGTGATGGGGAAAAACAGGCCAAAGTAATATAGGCTTTCCTATTCATTTGGCAATTTTATCAATTGATATTCAACCTGGCGCGCTCCGTATTCTCTATTCAACTCAATTTGCCAGCCAGATTGAAGTGGAATGGTCAGTTCCACACCAGGCGGCAAGTTTTTAACTTCCTTCACTTTAACACTGTAGACCTGACCATTAAATGTCGAGATTGCATTTTGACGTTTGGACAGTTCTGTCGCTATTCTTGGTGCAGAATCCTGCCAGAACTCGCCTAAACCATCACTCGTTTCACACTGATACATCACTGCATAATGGTTACCAGGATATTCTATATAAGGTACCAATCGAACTTTATTCTGCACAACCTCACCAGCAACTGGAAACCCCTGATAGCGTAACCGCGGCATTTCTACGCTGCGACCACTGCGCGTAGCATAAACACCTGCTATTGATTTGCACTGGAACATATTATCGGGTCTGGAAAAGGGTAATATTTCAGGCAGTAAATTTGTTTTCCCGGAACCCTGGAGAAATTGTCCCTGCTGGATTTCAAAATCAATGACTGTTTGCCAACTCATGAGCAAGCCTCCAGCGAGTTTTTGCGTGCCATACTCAAGCTGATCCTTTCCGGTAATTTTCAGCTGCCATTGCCCATCTATATTTTGGGCGATAGATGCAAACGCGGGCAGGAAAATTAACAGCACACATATCAGATTTTTGAACATTTTAATCAGTTAAATATTAGTTTTATCAAAGAGTATAACCTTACGCTGAACAACAAATGAATCGTTTGATTATGAATATTCCCCCATAAATAGAGTGGTGGGCTATAATTGGCGACATAATTCTTAAAAAAAAGGGTCAGACCATGCCAAATCCAACCGTTACCATAACCGATAATAGAAACGGCAATTCTGCTGAGTTTGATATTTATCAACCAGAACTTGGAAATCCAGCTTTTGATGTTCGCAAACTAACTTCAGAACTTGGTCTCTTTACCTATGACCCTGGCTTTCAGGCAACAGCAAGTTGCAAAAGTGACATTACCTTTATCGATGGTGACGAAGGCATCTTGTTATATCGCGGATATCCAATCGAACAACTGGCAGAACACAGCTCCTATCTTGAAGTCAGCTATTTACTGATGCACGGAGAATTACCCAATGAAAAGCAATGTGAAAAATTTCAGCAATCTATAACCCATCACACCATGGTTCATGAAGGGCTAAAGCAATTTATTGGCGGATTTCATCATGATGCACATCCCA
>Ga0256847_1000397_pt1 | contig 28377 bp, 24 predicted proteins | sample TeddybearmetaG_FD_189099 | JGI IMG/M metagenome (GOLD analysis project Ga0256847, IMG submission 189099) | Hydrothermal vent microbial communities from East Pacific Rise, Pacific Ocean - Teddybear | ecosystem: Environmental > Aquatic > Marine > Hydrothermal vents | place: Pacific Ocean: East... | reverse complement strand
ATTATTTCGATTTCATTTTTAAAGAGCGTAAAGACCGAAGTCTTTCACCAGCAAGCTGGCCAGGGCCACTGCCCTGCTGAGTCCGACTATTATACAGAGCCAAAACCCGTTGTCAACATCCTATTGCAATTTATTTTCCAGCAAAATCCAATACAAATAACACCATCCGATTTCGCAAAAAAACAACGCTCAGCATCCTTCCTGAGCACCGCTCCGGCAGCAGTACAACCACCCCCGAAGAGCCAGCCATTATACAAGCTCAATCACCTTTGTCAAAACTTAATTTCATATAAATTCATCGAACAAAGTAACTTAATCTCCATGTACTCTGTCATTGTTGTATTGACGGGTAGAGGGAGTTAAGAAGTGGTTAGCTGCAGTGAAGGACTAGCAAGCTAATCTAAGCGAGTGCAACAACGCAGATGACCATTTATAGACTTTCTGTACCCGTCAATACAACATTGATGGAGTACTAGCCTTGTAACAAGCTTTTACACTCTATCCCAACACAGACTCTTTAAATTGCAGCCCATGCAATCTGGCGTAGACCCCATTTTTAACAATCAATTCCTCATGACTGCCTTTTTCTACTATCTCACCCTTTTCCATAACTACAATTACATCAGCACTTTCAATCGTTGATAGCCTATGAGCAACCACCAAAGTGGTTCTATTTTTCATAACCTTACTCAGTGCAGCTTGAATATATCTCTCGGATTCTGTATCTAATGCTGATGTCGCTTCATCTAAAATCAAGATTGGAGAGTCTTTAAGCAACGCTCTAGCCAACGCCAGTCTTTGTCGCTGACCTCCTGAAAGCCTGACACCATTTTCACCAATCTGAGTATCAAAACCTTCTGGCATTTTTTCTATAAACTCTGTCGCATAAGCATCTTTTGCTGCCGCCAAAATATCCTCTCTCGAACTATTTGCCATACTGCCGTATGCTATATTATTAGCAACCGTATCATTAAATAATGTTACATGCTGTGTAACCAAAGCAATATTTTTTCTCAAACTTACCAGTTGATACTCATTTAATTCCACATCATCCAACAATATTGAACCTTGTTGATATAAATAAAACCTGGGAATCAAATTAATCAATGTACTCTTCCCTCCCCCCGACGCCCCCACCAAAGCCACAGTTTGACCCGGTTTTACTGTAAGGTTTATATTCTTCAGAGCTAGCTCTTTTGCTGAATCATATTTAAATGACAAATCTTTAAATTGTATCTTTCCACTACACCTATCTACCTTATACTCACCATCATCTTTCTCCTTCGGTTCATCCATAACTTCGAATAATGATTCAGCAGCTGCAATACCTCGCTGTATTTCAGCATTTGCATCACTCAACTGTCGAATGGGGCGTGGCAACAAAAAAGCTGCTGTTAAATATGCAACAAATTCTCCAGGGCCTGCATCTTTCATTATAATCAAAGCCAAATACATCAACCCCGCTAAAGCTAATGAAACAATAAACTGCATTAACGGATTGTGGATGGACATAGTCATAGTTAACTTTAAAAATTGTTTTCTATTATCAAGACTACTTTCTATAAACCGCGTATTTTCATACTCTTCACCTCCAAAACTCTTAACTACCCTCTGACCTGTCACCAATTCGGAAGTAATGTGGGTCATTTCTCCTACGGTTTCTTGCATATTTTTACTTAATCGTTTCATACGTTTACTTACGTAAGCAACCATCACAGCAACTATCGGTGCAATAGCCAAGAATACCAGCGACAATTGCCAGTTAGTGTAGGTTAAGTACCCAAGCAAACCTAAAGCAGTAAACCCCTCTCTTACAAATGACCGGACTGAATCTGTTGTTGCTCTAGTGACCTCGCCCACATTATGCGTTATTCGTGAGATCATATAACCACTGTTATTTTTATCAAAATATTCTGTTGATAAAACGGTGTATTGTTTAAATATTTCACAACGTAATTTATGTATAACGTTAGCTGAAATTCTGGCTAAAAAATAATTACCCAAAAAAGCGCCTACTCCACGCACAAAAAACAACCCTACAAAAAGTAATGGCAAATACATCATGCCTTCCTTTACTTCTGAACTTAATGTATCAATGATATGCTTAATAACCATTGCAAATAAAGGTTGTGTTGAAGCATATAGCGCGTATCCGATGATACTTATCAAAAACAGCTTCCAGTGAGGAAATACATACCTCATTAATCTGCGATAAATTTGTCTGCTTTTTTTTAATTTCTTTTTTTTCATACTATTTCAGCGCACTCTTTTCAAAAAAACATGCCTCACATGGCACCAATCCCATCCTCATTTGAGCCTGACACTTTAACCAATCAACTTAAATAAAGGAAATTACACAGCACTATTAAACTGATATAGTTTACTTCAATTAATAACTCCCGACATAAACACTCTGACCATCTATCCATATTCATATACATCTCATCTTCATCATGAACAAACTTCTTAAAATACACACCCCTCCCAAACGAATACTCATTATTTCCATGCGCTTTCTCGGAGACCTGCTACTTACAACTCCCCTCATCCACTCAATACGACAAGCATACCCAAAAGCCGAAATCAGCGTCTTAGTTTATAAAAATACAGCTGCAATATTGGAAGGAAACCATGATATCACTCACATTATAACAACACCTCAGCAACCCACCTTTTCCGACTACACTCAACTCATCATACAAATCTTTAGGAAATTTGATTTAGCCATTACGACGCAAACGGGCGATCGTCCAATATTTTATTCCATAATTGCCGCCTCGCTTCGCATCGCATTTGTACCAAAAAAAAATAATAAAGGATGGTGGAAACGTTATCTATTTCAAGGCTGGGCTGAATTTAACGTCCAAGGCAATCACACCGTCCTTGAATTATTAAAACTTGGCACCCTAATAAATGTACCTTCCAGTTTTTTGGTCATTCCTCCAAACAACTCAGAGCCACACAAAATATTTGATGCACTCAACCTTCCTAATCGATATGCCGTTCTACATATCCACCCCCAATGGAAATACAAACGTTGGACTACAGAAGGCTGGATTAAAATTGCAGACTACCTCAACAGCCTTTCGATTACACCAGTCCTCTCTGGTAGTCCTGCACCTGAAGAACTAACCTATATTAATTCAATCGAAAAATATTTTCCGAACAATACCATCAATATAGCAGGCCAAGTAACATTGGCCGAACTCACTAACGTCATTAGAAAAAGTCAATTGTTTATTGGTCCCGACACTGGTATAACACACCTTGCAGCAGCTACTGGCACCCCTGTTATTGCTCTCTACGGACCAACCAACCCTTTAATCTGGGGGCCATGGCCCTTTAATTATCAAAAAAACAAAAAACCATATCAAAAAACTGGCAGCCAACATGTCAACAATATCTACTTACTCCAAGGAACAAGCCCTAATAATTGCGTCCCTTGCCAAGAAGAAGGATGCGAAAAACATAGGGGAAGCCCTAGCGAATGCCTTAATTCCTTACCCTTTACCTTTGCCATCAAATCAATTGATATCATTTTAACTTCTAAAGGAAATACAAAACGATGACATCTATTTCAGCCTCTACCACCTTTATAAAGACTCTAGAAAAAGCCTTTCCTATTGGCGCTTGGTTCGCTATTTTATTTTGCTTTAGTATTGCTTCTCTTGGCACAGCTATAACAACCATATCTTCAATTGCTGCTGTGATTTTATGGTCTATATCTTTAAAATATACCGAATATATAGAAACTCTAAAAAAACATCCATTTAGTTTTGTTGCCTTCATTTTATTCATTTACCTTGGCATCAGCCTTTTATGGTCTGAACACCTTACAGAAGGATTATCGATCTGGAAAAAATATCGAGAATTTATTTTTATCCCGATTTTTTTAATTTACTTTTCTAATACAAAAAATAGGGGTCTTGGTCTCTATGCCCTGTATATTGGCATGTCCATTGCTGTCATAATTTCTTATTTAGTATATTTTGATATTTTTCCGTTTAAGCCAAAACAACATAGCATTGGAAATCACATTTTTAATGGCATTCTAATATCTTTTTTTTCTTATTGGTCATTATCGTTAGCTTTTAATCACAAGAAATACTGGATATTATTTATCACTCTTTATGCTGCCAGTTTTTTTACACTTTTTTTCATTCGTGAAGGAAGGACAGGATATGTGTTATTCGTAAGCCTAATGGTTCTTTTTATTTTTCAAAATTTTAAGTGGAAAAATGTTCTTACATTTTTTTTATTAACATCTTTCATTATTGTATGCCTGTACTATCAACTTTTTTACAGTTCAAATATTTCGCCATCCAACACATCATTTTTTGAAAATTTTCACATAAGTTACTTTGCGAATTTAGATATTCGCTTAGAATATTACATTAATACATTACGCATAATCATTAACAACTGGGGGTTTGGGGTAGGTACTGGTGACTTTTCCTCTCTTTATTTAGAGACATCTAACACATACGATCACTTTTGGCCTCCAACTGTTAATCCCCATAACGAATATTTAATGATCATGGTTCAATCTGGCATAATTGGGTTAACTCTTTTTTTAATATTCTTTTTTTATTTATTTCAATCTGCTATAAAATTACCTAAAATACAGGCACAACAATCCATTGCTGTAATCATTACTATTGCCATAAGCTGTTTATTTAACTCTTCTTTTTTAGACAATCAAGATGGCTCTTTATTTCTAGTATTGATTAGTCTATTTTTTTCTTCACCATTAAAACCAAATCTTCCAGAATAATATTCATCTTATGCTTAGCGTAATCATCATTACCAAAAACGAATCTGAACATATTTCTCGCTGCCTTAAATCAGTATTCTGGGCTGATGAAATCATTGTTTTAGACTCTGGTAGCTCCGATAATACCGTTGAAATATGTAAACAATTTACACCTCTTGTCTATGAAACTGATTGGCCTGGATTTGGCCCTCAAAAACAACGGGCTTTAAATAAAGCAAAAGGGAACTGGATTTTATCTATTGATGCCGATGAACAAATCAATGAAGAATTAAAAACTGAAATCCAGCAAGCAATACAACAAGAAAATATCCAGGGGTTTTATATTCCTCGTCTTTCTAGTTATTGTGGCAGACAAATTAAACATGGAGGCTGGTGGCCAGATCATGTTTTACGTTTATTTCAGCGTCAAGCAGGACAATTTACTGACGACCTTGTTCACGAGCGAGTTATTGTCATTGGAAGCGTTCAAAAACTTAAAAACCCGATTCTCCATGATGCCTTTGTTAACCCTGATGAAGTACTCTATAAAATTAATAGTTACTCTTCCTTAGGCGCAAAAAAACTATTCGATAAAGGAAAGTCCACTACTTTATCTACTGCCATCATCAGAGGTTTCTGGAGCTTTTTTCGTACCTATTTTCTTAAAGCCTCTTTTTTAGATGGCGCACAAGGGTTGATGCTTGCCATTTCGAATGCTGAAGGGACTTATTATAAATATCTAAAACTTTTAGATTTAGTTAATAATCAGAGCAACGAATGAAATTAATCTCAGTCATTGTTACTACATACAATTGGCCCGAAGTTCTTGAGTCTTGTTTGCTTAGTTTAATCGCGCAACAAGATAACAAATTTGAAGTTATCATAGCTGATGATGGCTCCACTGCTGACACTCATGATTTAATCAATAAATATACTCAACTAAACTCCATTCCAGTTAAATATGCTTTCCATGAAGATCTTGGTTTTAGAGCGGGTACCATACGCAATAAAGCTGTTGCCTTAAGTAAAGGTGATTATTTAATTTTCATAGATGGTGATTGTGTCGTTTTCCCAAACTTTATAAACAGACATCGTCAACTTGCAGAACCAGGGTATTTTGTTCCTGGAAACCGTATTTTATTAAGCAAAGAATTTACCACCTCTACTCTGAAACAAAAAACTTTATTACATAAACAGTCTGTACTTTTTTTTATAGCCCTGTGGTTACAAGGAAAAATCAATAGAATACTCCCTCTTATTTATAACCCTCTGGCATTTTTAAGATATCGTAAACCATTAAAATGGCAAAAGGCCATGACTTGCAATTTAGCAATGTTTAAAAAAGACTATATTGCTGTCAATGGTTTTGATGAAGCATTTGAAGGCTGGGGCTATGAAGATTCCGACCTGGTTATACGTTTAATTCATAATGGCGTTAAACGCAAGGAAGGTCGTTTTTCAGTGCCGGTTGTACATCACTGGCATAAGCAGAATGATCAAAGTAAACATGATGAGAATTTTCAGCGTCTCATGCAACGACTAAAAAACAAAAAATTTATACGTGCAAGCCAAGGAATTGACCAATACCAATAACTGTTTATTTTTATGTATTTGCAATAAATTTATATTCTGCGCCTTAAAACATTGTGTGAATACAACGTTGAGCCTTAGAGACAGCATCTGACTGTCAAGGATAACTGAAATAAGTATTCAGGGCTATTTTTATCTGCGCTGTTGCGTCAGCAGGCTTGGCCTACAAAGTAGAAACTCATGCGATTTGCAGTTATAGTCCTATAAATCAAATTATCGTCGATTCTTCGCTAATAAATATTAACTTGATGGAGGAGAAGGCTCTCCTCAACATCTTTGTTTTTGTGAGCAATGTTTCGTTATCACATCCATGCAAATCAATTTCTTAATCTTTTATATTTTTGCCTCATTCATCCAGACATCATGTTTATTACACATACTCAGTGCATAGACAGTTCCCTTATAGTTTTTTAATTCAAAACTGGAAATAGGAGCCTCATCTTTCATTGGGTCAAACATTTTCTCATCCAAATAATTGTAATCCTGATCTAATAAAACATGCTTAACAATGTAATGTTTATAACCGTCCATGCCATGTGCAGTGACAACCTGTACGGTTATTTTTCCACCATTACGTTGTATTTCTATGTTGGGTAAGTGGCCTGCGATTTTCTTGCTCCATCGGCCGGGGTTTTCTTTGGTGTAATAAACTCCACCAGCCATACTTTGTTGTCCTGTTTCCGCAGCAACTAGTTTTGAAGATAGCAAACTCGCACCCACTCCAGCAACACTCAACCCTATAAAATCTCGACGCTCCATAACTTCCTCTCACATTTTAACTGATAAATACTAAATACTACTCTATAGCTATACTAAAAAGCTAGTGTAATAAGACTTAAAATTCACAAAATGTAATACAATATTGCTCCTATAAACAAAACGGCTAACTACTACAATTTATAATGCATTATTTACAGCCCAATAACGACTACCGTGACGATACATTACGCAAAAACACTGAATTGTCAGCTGCTGAACTCAAGTCTGATGCTGAACAGCATTACGACGATTGCTACCGTGACTACCTGTTTGCCTGGTGTAATAAAGAAAACCTTGCTTTACACTACGGCTATTGGGATCCACTGACTAAATCACATCACCAAGCCTTAATAAATAAAAATCAAATTCTCTATGACTTAGCGGGTATTTCTACAACTGATCACGTCTTAGATGCAGGTTGCGGTATTGGCGGGAGCTCTATCTGGATGGCAAAGCAATATGGTAACAGAATGACTGCAATTACCATTAGCAGGCAACAAACTGAGCATGCAGCCCGACATGCTAAACGCCAAGGTGTTGCTGACAATACCAATTTTCAGGTTTCTGATTTTTGTAACACGCCTTTTGAAGATGAGTCATTTGATGTTATTTGGGGCTTAGAAAGTGTGTGTCATGCTTTAAATAAAGGAGATTTTTTAAAAGAAGCCTTTCGTCTACTTCGTCCTGGTGGCCGTATTGTCGTTTGTGATGGATTTATTACCCGCCGAAAATTTAATAATGACGAGTGGCAAGATATTGTGACCTGCCTAAACGGATGGGCTGTGCCTAATTTGTGCGAACGGGATGAATTCTCTCAGTTATTGCAACAAAATCAATTTAGCAACATAGCCTATAAAGATATTACGGCTGAAACTATTCCGTCAGCTGATTATATGTATAAAGTTGCAAAACGCTTAAAGCCTGTGCAATTGTTAACTCAATGGCTAGGATTACGCTCTAAAGCTCAGACTGCCAATTTTAAAGTTGGAATTGCTCAACACCGGCTTTTTACTGACCAACTTGTTGAATACGGTATTTTTACCGCAACTAAGGCGGGTTGACGAAAAAAAGTTACCAACCATACTTGTCTTTTTATTCCTGATTAAACGATCTCAATCGTTACATAGAATGACTATGCGCCTCTTGAGATAGCTTAATCAGAAACAAAAATTCTTCGCAATCTTGGTAACTTTCCGGCATCTAAACACTTTCATTAGCCTTCTTCAACCCGAAAAACTGCAATAACTTTTCTGCCCTGTGAACAACAGGAATTGCAGCACTCATTGCTACAGCATCAACTAGACAATACCATGCAGCAACTCCGCTCGGTGGATTCCCTTGAGTTAAGGTTGAAGCAGGATCAATCGCCGCCCAATTCCAGGTTCCAAGAGATGTTCCGATCAACTCAACCCATGTAGTAATAAAAAAAGCGCCTAAATACACCATAGGCGAACGGCCTTTAAATAAAAACAGCAAATAAATACAAAATAACAGAGTGCCAATCTCATCTTCTCGTCCAATCACAGCTGTTAATGCTAAAACAGCCCATGTCCCTCCCACAATAACAACAAATGCGACAATGGCTCTGGCATGCTTTAAGAAAAGATCCGTACGACCTATGACTATTGCTGTTAAATAAACCAACCCATGTCCTGGCGGAACAAACCAGGGAAGATTTTCTAAGCGATAGGTATAACCAGACATATAAATTGAGGCAAAATTCTCACCTATAGTGGCAAATGTTACTGCAACAAAAACTTGTGCCCTCACATGTTTACACTCACCAGCAAGGATTGCAATTAATGATCCCCATCCTGCCACACCCAGTGCATATTGCAATTCTATGCTTGCTACCGAATCAATTAGAAAGCATAACGCCACCGCAACAAAAGCAAATATAATAATGTAGTAATCACGTTGTATATGATCAACTTTTATATCAACTGCAGGAAAATGCCTAAACATAGAACCCCTTTATAATTTGAATTAAATACTATTTTTTTGCGCCGAAGAATACAGTAAAAAAATTTAAATAAAAATATATGCCACGAATATATATCTTATTGCCTTACCAACAAAAATAGCAACACATGAAAGCAGAATAGGTAATTTCAACCAACCTCCAGCAAAACAAAGGCCGTCGCCCACAATAGGCATCCATGAAAACAACAGAACCCAAATGCCCCACCGTTTAACCACCTTCAATGATTTTGTTTTCTTTTCTGAAAGCAATTCTTCCGCCGGAAACTTTTTCGCAGCCAATATTCCGAGCAGCCATGTTGTTAATGCGCCCAAGGTATTCCCAACTGTTGCAATAAATACTAAACCTTCTACATTAAATAGTTTTTCTGACACCATGTATGCCAATACAGCCTCAGAACCTCCGGGTGCAATCGTAGATGAAATAAATGCACTAATAAAAAGCCCCCATATTCCTATCACTTGTTCCTGCATTTTCTTTTTTCCATAAAAAAACCCCTGAAACCATATGGCATCAGGGGTTTTAATTTAGTAATAACTACTCTTTCGGTAATTCTATTGATTTTTTAGATGAAACTATTTCAATCAAGCCTGTAATTAACTTAACTAACAGCCCTATTGCTTGAGCTAACATTTCAAAAATGGTGCTAATAATTTCACCAACCGACATACCTTTAAACCTACGGACTAAAAACGGTGCAAGTATCAAACCTACTGCTAAACCAATAATCATCACTCCCGAGATTGCTGAGCCATTAGTTGCGGCATTTCCTTTAGCTGCTGCCTGGCTTTTCTTATCTACAACCGGCTTAACAACTACTTCAGCAATACTATCACTGTAATCATCCTGAATGACATAGGAAGACACCCCTGGAATACTGGGTAAATCACCACTACCTTTCCCAATTTTTAACTGTGCTTTCATACCCTTTTCCATGTGCTGTGAAATATCACAATGCACTAGGTATGTTTTATCATTTGGAGGAAAAATCAAGGTACCTGATATTTTACCAGGACCAGTGACTTCCAGATGAAACATACCCTTAGGATACAAGTATTTTGGCAAGCCATGCATCATCCATTGATGGCGGACATTGTCATCATTTATAAAATGAACCGTTAATTTGGTACACGGCTCAAACTGGTATTCCTGCTTATCAAAGGCAAACATTGTACCAGGGAATTTTTTGGAATATTTATGACCCGCATGAACGGTAATTTCTTTTTCTGCAGCAATTTTGTCACATCCTCCAGGCAAGGTATCTGTATTTTGCCCCATAACCATACCGCCATCCATATCCATATAATGACCATCGCCATGATTCATCAGACGATTGTGATCCATAAATTCCTTTTTAGCTAGCACAGTCGAAGAAAAAATTAACGTTAATATGGTAACTAAAAATATTTTACGCATTTGATTTCCCTCCTTTTAAAGCTGCAATCATTACCATGATTTTTTCACGATTTAGAAAAGCTAAATACGCTGCTATACCTAACAATAATCCCAATATAAAATTGCCAAATGAATCATCGCTGTCTGTGTTTGCAAAAGCCATATCTTCCGAATAGGGTTTTGGACCTTCTTCTACAGCGATGGGTTTACTTGCTGGCGGAGCTTTGTATCCCTTACCATCTATTTCACCCAAACTATTCCAACCATCAATATCTTGCCAGACTGGTAGCTTTCTGTCTTGAAAGGCTTTAGTAAATAAAGGTGCAATACTCTCACCAATCGTTTTAGGCAAGCCCACTTCGTTCAAATATTTTTTATACACCAAAGCACTTACATTACCGCCTGGATTCATCCCATTGGTAGTAATACCTTTTTCTCTATGGTCATGGAAAATCCACACGCCTTGTCCATAGCTGTGCAAACCATCATCTACAGTGCTAATTTTCAAATCGTTCCGTTGTGCAGGCGCCAAATCATACACATCACGCATAATCTGTGAATTTGGATTATGCTCTATACCATCATAATGCGTAATAGTCGCTTTATGCCCATGCGTATGTAGAGCTAATAATTCCCCTGAACTATTAAACACTCTTAATTTAATATTCTGATCAGGTTCGGCAACAATCATTGACTCCCTCAATGTATAAGGGAAAGAACGTCCATTCAGCGTATAATAATCCTCAGTTGAATCCGTCATATCATATTCACGATTCATTTTTCTTGCTATTAATCGAGGATCATTGGATTTCTGAATAATATTGTGTAGTTCTTTGTCTATTGCATGATAGTGCAGATCATATTCACTATCATATTCTTCAAGAATCGCCTTTGAAGGGTGTCTGACTTCCCCGTCACCTACATTAAATGTTTGTACCCAGTTGTTCGGGCGGTTTTCTTCAACAATAAACATACCAACCAGCCCCATTGCCAAATGTACATGGGTCTGAACATGACAATGGTAAACAAATGTACCGGGCTGTCTAGGGCGAATTTCATAAGTTTTACTTTGCCCGGGTAGTACAAACTTATCACTCGTTTGAGGCACTCCGTCGTTACCTTCGCCAGAACTGTCTACCCAAGGGTGATCAACACCATGTAAATGAATGGTATGAGGAAAATAATGCGTATTTTCCAATTGTATCCATACAGTATCCCCTTGTTCTACACGAATTGCCGGGGACGGAGCTCTCAAAAGTGGGTTTGCATCGACCCCAACAAAACTGTTAGTCGCCATACCTCTCGATTTTGGGGCAAACACCCACATACCTGGCTGAACACCAGGCGCTATATCAAAAGTAGGCACTAATCCATCAAAATCGGGAGAATGACCATTAAGTTCAGCCACCTCAAGTTTAATAATAATGAGATCCGGATCTCCATCCCCATCCATATCATTCTTTTTAATAATCGCATCAGCAGCGTAATAAGTATTCATCAATGTTTCCATTGAAATATTATTAGTCCCTTTTACTTCTGCTGCAATTTGTGCTGGATTGTCCGGACTACATCGTAAAGATTCCTGAATCTTTACACCTTCAATCGTTTGCGCTAGACGCCACTCAGGTTCGTTTGAGTTACAAACCGCCTCAACCTTACCTTTATTAACTGTTACCGATTTAGGTAAACTCACTGCAGCTGATGCCAATAATGGCATCAGCACTACAGCAGTACCCAAAAGAACACTTAGGGGATGTTTCTGCATTTTATATACCTTTTAACTACAGCTTATTTCATTTTTGTAGAATCTTTAACATATGTATCGACTTTATTTTTAAAGTTTGCATTTGAAAGATAGAAAACATATAAGCCTGCCAATACAATAAGCAAATACATCAGCATACTTCCAGTACTAGCTGGAGCACCTGTGCCTGCCTGAAACGACATATGTGCATCAAGTCTACCACCATCATCTTTATGTAAAGTAATATGAATTAAATGCTTACCTGCTTCAGCAACACCATTAGGTAAATTCAAAACCACGGTGCCTGATTTATGCTTTTTTGCTTTTTGAAAGAAAACCCTGGTACCTTCAGGCTCTTTGGTAACTTCAAATTCAACCGCCATATTACGATATCTAACATCCTGATAATCGAAAACTAATAACGTTTTTACACCTGTGTCAGGTAAACTTCCACAGAATTCATCGCCTGGATACGCATTGGGTTGATAGGCTGTATAATGAAGCCAATGATCCGGTTCAAGTTCAAACTTACATTGATCGGTATCTGTACCCGCTGCGCCACCATGCGCCCAAAGTGCAGATGAAAATAATAAGCCCAGAAGACTCAGGAAACCTTTTCTTAAAATTTGTCTATTATTCATAACACCTTCCAGTTCTGATTTAATTATATTTGTTATTTTGTTTTGTTTCATTCAACACTACTAATTGTAAATGTATTTACAATGAAAGCAACTATTAACTCTAGCACATCGATTTTTGCAAAGAAAGAAAAGTATCATCAAAAAAATGTGCTACTAGCATTCTATATCATTATATAACATAATGCTAATATATTTTAAGCACAATTATATTTGCCAATTAATCAGCCTTTCCGTAGACTGCCTATCAACTTTATTTATGCTTGGATAAAAAATGTCTACCTTAAGTGAATCTTCTGAATGGCTGGCTCTCGAACAACACCACAAAGAAGTTAGCAACCTTTCAATGAAAGAGCAGTTTGCTGCTGACAATCAACGCCATAAAAAATTTTCTTTACGATTAGACGATATACTTTTTGATTTTTCAAAAAATAGAATCACCTCTGATACTCTTCCCCTGCTGATTAATCTAGCAAAAAAAGCAAACCTTGTTGAACAAACACAAGCCATGTTTGCAGGGGAAATTATCAATACATCTGAACAAAGAGCTGTTTTACACACCGCACTTAGAAACAAAAGCAATACCCCGGTTTACTGCATGGGCAAAGATGTGATGCCTGATGTGAATCTGGAATTAAATAAAATGTATTCTTTCTCTGACAAAGTCAGATCAGGCGAATGGAGAGGCTATACAAACAAGCGCATTACCGATGTTGTTAACATAGGTATTGGTGGTTCTGATTTGGGGCCAAAAATGGTTACAACTGCACTTGAGCCATACTCAACGCCAAACATCAAATCACATTTCGTTTCTAATGTTGATCAAACCGACATCATCACCACACTAAAAGTATTAAACCCTGAAACAACATTGTTTTTGGTTGCTTCTAAAAGCTTTGGCACAAAAGAAACCATTACCAATGCCTATTCTGCCAGAAAGTGGTTACTCAATTCTGCATTTGACAAATCAGCAGTCAAAAAACACTTTGTTGCAATTTCCACCAATAAGGAAAAAGTGGCCGACTTTGGTATTGACGTAAATAATATGTTTGAGTTCTGGGATTGGGTTGGAGGTCGATTCTCTCTTTGGTCGACTATTGGGCTTTCAATTGCTATTGCCATAGGCAGAGATAACTTTGAAGAATTGTTAATGGGCGCTCATATTGCAGACCAACATTTTCTCAACACCCCTCTAGAAAAAAACATACCTGTAACCATGGCTTTGTTAGGTATTTGGTATAATAATTTTTTCAAAGTTGAATCCCATGCTTTATTTCCCTACGATCAATCCCTTTATTTCTTTGCCGATTATTTTCAGCAAGGTGATATGGAAAGCAATGGTAAATTGATAACCAAAGATGGACAACAAGTTGATTACAATACGGGACCAATCATTTGGGGACAGACTGGAACCAATGGCCAACACGCCTTTTATCAGTTAATTCATCAAGGTACAAAACTCATACCTTGCGACTTTCTTGCGGCAGCCAGGGGACATTATGACTCCCCTATACATCATGATATTTTGATATCTAATTTTCTTGCTCAACCAGAAGCTTTAATGAATGGCAAGACTAAAGAAGAAGTCGAGAACGATCTTGGAACTTCAGATCCAATTTTAGTCAAGTCCAAAATTTTCCCCGGCAATAAGCCTTCTAATTCATTTCTGTATAAAAAACTGACTCCTCGCACCTTAGGTACTTTAATTGCATTCTACGAGCACAAAATTTTTGTTCAAGGCGTAATATGGAATATCAATTCATTCGATCAAATGGGTGTAGAATTAGGAAAAATACTTGCTACCGTAATTTTGCCAGAACTCAAGAGTGGTGAAATGATAAATTCGCATGATTCATCTACAAACGCGCTAATAAATACATACAAAAGACTCCGTGACTTACGAGAAGACATCATCTAATTTTTTTTAAGGCTAATAACTTGCAGAATTTTTTTACCGCATTAATTATTGGCCTTTTTGCTATATTTACACTCACTTCTTGTGATAACTACTCATCATCACACAGAGGATTTTCAAAGCTCGAACAAATAAAATATGATGGCAAAATCAATGTACTCATACGCCAAGGACCCACTACATATTACGAAGGAGCTAATGGCTTAACCGGCTTAGAATACGATCTGGTTATGCTGTTCGCAAAAAGACTAAAAGTTAACGTCAACTTTATTATTCCTGATACCTTTGATGACATTTTAAAACTAATTTCTAAAGATAAAGCTGACATAGCCGCTGCCAGCCTCACTATTACCGAACAACGCAAGAAAAGCATGCGTTTTACCTCTTCTTATCAAAGCATTACAGAACAAGTTGTATATCGATCAGGTAGAAAAAGACCCAAAAGTGTTGCCGATTTAGTTAATGGAATTGTTGAAATAGTTAAAGGTACCAGTCATATGGATACCTTACTCTATCAACAGACTATATACCCGGCACTTAGCTGGGACACCAATACTGAACTTAATACAGACGGCTTACTTTATCTGGTTAACGAAGGGTTAATAGACTATACAATTGCCGACTCTCATCAGGCCAGTGCAATAAAGCGTTACTACCCTAAACTGAATATTGCTTTTGACATTACAGAACCCCGCCATCTAGCCTGGGCATTGCCTCAATCAAACGATAACAGTCTTTATGACGAGATTAATCTTTTTTTTAGGCAAATAAAAAAAGACAAAATCCTGGTTCATTTACTAGAAAAATACTATGGAAACACGGGGAATCTTAGCTATGTTGGTAATTGTAAATTTCGACTACATGTAGAAAGCAGGCTTCCTACTTATGAACATTTTTTCAAAGCCGAGGCAGACAAACACAACATTGACTGGAGATTACTCGCAGCCATTGGCTATCAGGAGTCGCATTGGCGACCCAATGTAACATCTCCAACGGGAGTAAAAGGACTTATGATGCTTACATCTGGAACAGCTAAACAACTTGGCATTAAAGATAGAACTGACCCGGCGCAAAGTATTTCAGGTGGCGCTTTATATTTTAAACAGAGACTCAGAAAAATATCATCTCGTGTACAAGAGCCTGACCGCACCTGGTTTGCGCTGGCATCTTATAATGTTGGTTTTGGGCACTTGAAAGATGCCATGATTTTAACTAAAAAAAGAAATGGCAATCCTGACAAATGGCTAGACGTAAAAGAAACACTCCCCTTACTTAGCCAAAAAAAATGGTATAAACAAACCCGACACGGCTATGCCAGAGGCATAGAACCAGTTCATTATGTAGAAAATGTTCGCAGCTATTACGATTTACTGGTCTGGCTTACTGAAGAAAATAAAATTGAAAAAAATGTTATGTCGTTAAAACCCAAAACCTCAAATGCAAGCAAAACTTCCGAAAACCAAGCTCTCAGTTTTGAACCACCCACACTATAAAGTCATTCTTTAGTTGTAAGGCAACTCGCAATAAATAACCCACCAGCCTTACTTGCACTAAAGCATAAGAATCGCTAAAGCTTTTCTAATCTTTTTATCCGTATTCTGCGTTGCAACGCCGGTCACATAGCTTGCTATGCTCCCTCCGTTGTGCCTCGACAATTGCTCCTGCATTGTTCTACCTACACACATCCATGTGTTAGTTGAAGACGAATAAAAATCCTGCGCAATCCTGGTAGGTTATTTATTGCGCGTTACCTAACCACATAGAGCGATCATACTCAAGATCATCATAAACCACCGTCAGTTACCGGCGAAGAAACACTTATGCAATCTTGTCATCAGATGCCCTGACATTGAAAACTTTAAAAACTGGGCAGCAAGCAGTCATTTTCTTTTTAACAGCTTTAGCATTTTTCGCTTTGCCTTAAAAAAATCCACCATCAAATCAGAACAAGTACTTTCAAGTACCCCTCCACACCATTCAACTTTATGATTCAAAAAACTGGCATCAGTCAAGCTTAAAGCGTTACAAACAGCTCCTCGTTTGGGGTCAAACGCACCAAAAACCAATCGCTTAATACGAGCATGAGAAATTGCTCCCATGCACATTACACAAGGCTCCAGCGTTACATAAAGTATCGCATTGGTCAGCCTATAATTTTCCAGAACAACACCCGCATGGCGAATAGCAAGCATTTCAGCATGTGCTGTTGGATCATGACTTTTTACTGGCATATTCCAACCTTCAGCTATACACACACCCTCTAAAACCAGCACTGCACCGACAGGCACTTCCCCTTGACTTTCTGCCCTTTGTGCCAGCCTTATTGCATGCCACATCCATTGTTCGTCTGTAGAATTTATTCCCACTCTATGGTGGCAGGCGGCTTTCCTGAAATATCATAAGTCACTCGAGAGATACCCGACACTTCATTAATAATTCTGCGTGAAATTAAATCCAGAAAATCATAAGGCAAATGCGCCCAACGTGCTGTCATGAAATCAACAGTCTCAACCGCTCGTATCGCTATAACATAATCATAACGTCTGCCATCACCCATTACACCTACAGATTTGACAGGTAAAAACACGGCAAATGCCTGACTGACTTTGTCATAGAGATCATGCCTATACAACTCTTCTATAAATATTGCATCAGCCTGCCGTAATAAATCTGCATATTCTTTTTTTACTTCCCCTAAGATTCTGACCCCTAAGCCTGGCCCAGGGAATGGATGCCTAAACACCATATCTGCTGGCAAACCTAATTCCAGGCCTAATTTTCTCACCTCATCTTTAAATAACTCTCTTAAAGGTTCAACCAGCTTTAAAGTCATATCTTCAGGTAATCCACCCACATTATGATGTGACTTAATCAAATGTGCTTTTCCACTCTTTGATCCTGCCGATTCAATCACATCAGGGTAAATAGTTCCTTGTGCCAGCCATTTTGCATCGGTTAATTTTTCTGATTCTTGATCAAAAATTTCTATAAATAAATTGCCGATTATTTTACGTTTTACTTCCGGATCGGTAACGCCTTTTAAAGCATCTAAATAACGTTGTTCAGCATCTACCCGAATCACATGAACCCCCATGTGCTCAGCAAACATTGCCATAACCTGATCACCTTCATTTAACCGTAGCAACCCTGTATCGACGAACACGCAAGTTAACTGCTTACCTATCCCTTTATGCAACAAAGCTGCCACAACTGAAGAATCAACCCCTCCTGAAAGACCTAAAATAACATGATCGTTTCCTACCGCTTCACACACGGAATGTATACTGTCTTCAATGATATTACTGGAAGTCCACAGAGCATCGCAATCACAAATATCCATTACAAAGCGTTTAAGAATTCTTCCTCCTTGTTTTGTATGAGTCACCTCAGGATGAAACTGTAAACCGTAAAAATCTTTCTTCTCATCTGCAACACCCGCAATAGGTGCACCCTCGGAACTTGCAATTAGCTTAAATCCTGCTGGCAAATCAACCACCCTGTCACCATGACTCATCCATACATCCAGCAAACCATATCCTTCTGCAGATGTATGATCCTCAATATCAGTCAATAATCTGGAATGACCTCTTGCTCTTATTTGCGCATAACCAAATTCACGATGATCCGAAGACTCAACTTTTCCACCCATTTGCTCTGTCATGGTTTGCATACCATAACAAATCCCCAATACAGGAATACCTAATTCAAATACACAATGCGGTGCCCTTGGAGTATCTCCTCCAGTGACACTTTCCGGCCCACCTGACAAAATAATACCTTTAGGTGCAAATTGATTGATTTCTTCCGAACTGCATTCACAAGAAAAAATTTCACAGTAAACACCAATCTCACGAATTCTACGTGCAATTAACTGGGTATATTGAGATCCAAAATCTAAAATTAGAATTTTTTGCGAATGAATATCCGCGGGTTGCTGTTGATTCACTGTAAAACTCTATGTTTAATTGTTAAACAGATAGGGACTCAACAGAGTCCCCAACGAATGTTTATAAAGTAGATTGTAATGAATTCAAATCTACACACCTTAGTCCCGTTTTAACTAACCTGATAATTCGGTGCTTCTTTGGTGATAGTAACATCATGCACATGACTTTCTCTCATGCCTGCACTGGTCACACGAACAAACTGAGATTTTTCATGCATTATTGCAATGGTCTGACACCCTGTATACCCCATGCTCGCTTTAATTCCACCCAATAACTGATGGACAATAGCCAATACACTACCTTTATAAGGTACTCGTCCTTCAATACCTTCTGGCACCAGTTTTTCCACATTATCCTCTTCCTGAAAATAACGATCACTGGAACCTTGTTGTTGGGACATGGCGCCCAGAGACCCCATGCCACGGTAAGATTTATAAGATCGCCCCTGAAACAATTCCACTTCCCCTGGCGCTTCTTCAGTACCTGCAAACAAACCGCCCAACATAACAGCATGAGCTCCAGCAGCTAATGCTTTTGCCACATCTCCAGAATAACGAATCCCACCATCTGCAATCAATGGCACTCCGGTCCCTTTTAAAGCATCAGCTACATTACTGACTGCCGTAATTTGTGGCACACCGACACCAGCAACTATACGTGTAGTGCAAATAGAGCCAGGACCAATTCCAACCTTAACACCATCAGCACCTGCATCCACTAATGCTTTTGCTGCGTCAGCGGTGGCAATATTTCCGCCAATAACCTGTACCTGAGGATAATTTGTTTTAACCCATCGCACTCTATCCAGAACACCTTGAGAATGTCCATGAGCAGTATCTACAATAATCACATCAACGCCTGCTTTTACCAACGCATCAACACGTTCTTCAGTACCTTCCCCAGTACCCACTGCCGCACCTACTCTCAATCTTTCCTGTTCATCCTTACTAGCACAAGGATAATCCTTGGCCTTTTGAATATCCTTAACGGTAATCATGCCACTTAAATGAAAATTGTCATTAACTACCAACACTTTTTCAATGCGATGTTTATGCAATAAAGCGATAGCTTCCTTATGGTCTGCCGATTCATTTACGGTAATTAAGCGATTTTTTGGTGTCATTACCGAACTCACTTTTTCATCCAGACGTGTCTCGAAACGTAAGTCACGGCTGGTTACTATACCTACCAATTCATCTCCATCCACCACAGGCACACCCGAAATATTGTTTGCCTGGGTTAATTCCATAACCTCTCTTACTGTAGCATCTGATGCCACGGTAATAGGATCTTTAATCACTCCGCTTTCGTATTTTTTAACATGCCTAACCTCCCGAGCTTGCTCTTCAGCAGTCATATTTTTATGAATAATACCAATACCGCCCTCTTGAGCAATTGCAATAGCCAACCTGGCTTCTGTCACTGTGTCCATAGCGGCAGAGACCACTGGAATATTAAGCGATATTTCCCGAGTCAACTTTGTCTTTAATTCAACTTCACGCGGCAGCACAGTAGAGTGTGCCGGCACTAATAAAACATCATCAAACGTGAGTGCTTCCTGAATAATTTGCATGATCCCACCTAACAAAACCTTAAATTAACCGTATATTATAACCCTTGTATCACATAAAAAGAACAACTAATCACTCATCGCAACTAATGCCCACTAAAAACAGCTCAGGTTGGGTTGAGGGACGAAACCCAATCTATTATCGTGATTGCAATACTTTTAGAGCTCCTGCTATCACCCCAACTTACCGTGCTTTTGCGTTTACGTCAAAGTTATCAAATCGGGCCCGCCCCTAATACTGCTGAGTTTACTGGATAGACTGGCAACTTTGACGTAATTGGCTTCAAAGCCAGGGATGGTTTCAATCAGATAAATGCCCGAGGCTTTAATTTTATGCAGGATGCTTTTTCAAATTTCAAGTTGGCTGACCCCTCGAAGTTTTTACTATCTGGTGGTTGACCTACTTTGCCAGAACGGGACTTTCACCCGCTGGAATTTTTGAACTTGCTCGGTAGCACACACCTTGATTTCCCCATGATTTAAATATTCAGCACCCATTAATAATAACTTTGTACTATTATATAGTTTTTATATTTAAGGGAATCTATCATGAAAAAACTAACAGGTTTAATTTTAGCTATATTATTAATATCGGGTTGTGCAATCGACCCCTACACCGGTGAGGAAAAAGTTGCAAATACTGGCTGGGGGACAGCCATTGGTGCTGGCGTTGGCGCTGGTATTGGGGCGTTGGCCGGAGGTGGAAAAGGCGCTTTGATTGGCGCAGGTGCGGGTGCAGCAGTTGGCGCTGGTGTTGGTTATTATATGGATCGCCAGGAATCTCAGTTAAGAGCACGCCTAGAAGGTACTGGTGTTAGGGTTCAAAGACAAGGCGACAACCTTAAACTAATCATGCCTGGTAATATTACATTTGCTACTAATTCTGCAAATATCAACTCCAACTTTTATCCGATTCTGGATTCAGTTGGCATCGTTTTAAAAGAATTTAACAATACCAGCATTAATATTTCAGGGTTTACTGACTCATCAGGTAGCGATACATACAATCAGCAATTATCTGAACGCAGAGCTAATAGCGTTGCCAGCTACACTGTAAGAACAGGTGTTCAACATGGTCGCATTCAGGCCAGAGGTTTTGGTGAACGTTATCCTGTTGCATCAAATGATACCGCTATGGGACGTGCGCAAAATCGTCGTGTAGAAATCAGCATTCGCCCTAGATAAAAAATTAATTTGGCAAAAGGCTCAAGTCCAAAATCAACAAGAGCCTTTTGCTTGAATTATTTGATATCACCAAGTCATCCTGCGATCATTTTCATGGCTATTAAAAAAATAACGATTGAAAAGTATCGTTTTAATTTTTTGGCGGGTAATTTATAAGCCAATCTTGCACCAAAAGGAGCAGTTAATATGCTGCAAATTACAATTCCAACTAAAGCAGGCAAATAAACATAGCCAAAACTCCAGTCAGGCAAAAAAACCTTATCCCAACCTAAAACTGTGTATACACACGTTCCTGAAACAGCAATGGGTAAACCACAGGCACTTGATATAGCTACCGCATTTTTCATCGGCACCTGCCTACCCACCAAATAAGGAACAGTAAGAGAACCTCCCCCTATTCCCAATATGGCAGATAACAATCCAATTCCATTTCCAACCACATAATCCAACCACTTATCCTCTTTGTTACTGTTAGTTTCAGAAGTGGGCTGAAATGCCATTCTTATACCGACATAAAACAAATAGCTAATAAAAAACCATCTTAATGATTCAGCTGTTATAAAGCTTGCAATTATTGCACCTATGCCTGCACCCAGTAATATCCCAGGACTCAACCTGAAAACCCTGCACCACTGTATTGTTCCAAGCCGATGATGTGTGTATACCGATGAAATTGAGGTGACAATGATAGTTGCCAATGATGTTGCGACGGCCATAATCATAATTTGCTGGCTTGGAAACTGTTGAGCAGAAAATAACCAGGCCAGAGTAGGTACTATCACCACTCCTCCACCCAAACCAAACAACCCGGCTAACAAGCCTGCAACTCCCCCTAAAAGCATAGTTAACAAAAATAGTTCAAGCATTAGTTTACCCTTTTAAAATTCAATTGTTTTGATCTGTTTATCCTAGAAAGATCAGTTAAGCGCGGAATTATAGTGCAAAATATTGGTTTCACAGTGCTTTAACAGGTTTTTACTCCTGCAAAACCTGCATTTCCTACTTCCTTGTAGGTCAAAGAATATGAGCTTCTCCCTTAGGTTAAGCGGGTATTTTTTTTAACCACATGGAAGTGGTGAATGCAGACAAAGCAGGAAGGAGCACTTTTCTGTGAAGTGCTGTGGAATCAAGAGTTTGTGCTAGAATCCACGATTCAACTGATTTTTCTAGGTTTATGAGTGATTTGGTAATGAAAACATTTCTGGTAGGTGGGGCAGTCCGGGATTTCTTATTGGGTTATCCTGTCAAAGAAAAAGACTGGGTAGTTATAGGCGAAACCCCTGAGTCTATGATACAACAAGGTTTTCGCCCTGTTGGCAAAGATTTTCCTGTTTTTTTACACCCTGCAACTCATGAAGAATATGCTCTAGCGCGTACGGAACGCAAAACAGCACCTGGCTATAAAGGCTTTACTGTTTATGCATCTCCCGAAATCACTTTAGAACAAGACCTGATTCGTAGAGATCTGACCATCAACTCTATAGCCATGGATGAACAGGGTAACATTATTGATCCTTATAATGGTAAAGAAGACCTTGATAATCGACTCTTTCGACATATTTCCCCCGCTTTTAGCGAAGACCCTGTGCGAGTTTTGCGTATTGCCCGCTTTGCTGCACGCTATTCTCACTTAGGTTTTACAATTGCAAAAGAGACCCTGGAGCTGATGAAACAGATGGTTTGTAATGGTGAAACTGAGCACCTCGTTGCGGAAAGGGTATGGGCAGAATTAAATAAAGCACTGTCAGAGCAAACACCTTCAGCATTTTTCTACACTTTAAAAGAGTGTAATGCTTTAAATTCAATTTTTCCTGAAATTGATCATCTTTTTGGTGTTCCTCAACCTGAAAAACATCATCCCGAAATAGATACAGGCATTCACTGTTTGCTCAGTCTTGAACAGGCATGCTTATTATCCAATAAACCAGAAGTCCGATTCGCTGCTCTTGTACATGACCTTGGCAAAGCTGCAACAGATAAAAACAAATGGCCTAGCCATCATGGTCACGAAAAAAAAGGACTCCCCCTTCTTGATCAACTGTGCACTCGCTTGAAAACACCAAAAACCTTTAGATCCCTTGCAACTCAAGTTATGCAATACCACACACATTGTCACCGTGTTTTTGAATTAAAAGCGTCTACCCTTACCGACATGCTAAGCACTCTGGGGGTATTTAAAAACCCACATAACTTCGGTGATTTTTTACTCGCTTGCGAAGCAGATGCTAAAGGCCGTACTGGATTGGAAAACAAACCTTATCCACAATCTGCTTTTTTAAAAAAGGTTGTTGAAGCTGCTTGTGCAGTTGATACATCAACAATTCTGAACGGTCCGCTGAAAGGCTCTCAAATTGGTATAGCCATACGCCAACTGAGAGTGAAAGCAATTACAGCTTTTATTAAATCGGCATAAACGCGACAACCACAACAAAACAGCTTGCAACTCATAAAAACTATTTTAAGCCTTTTCACCGTATGTCCATTAAAAATTTATTGTATATTCTATGTAACACATTTATAGTTACATCTACTTATTTAACCACGCTTATAACCAATGCCTTCATTTGATATCGTTTCCGAATTTGACGCACACGAAGCCCACAATGCTGTTGACCAGGCCAATAAAGAAGTATCTACCCGCTTCGATTTTAAAGGCTCTAACGCACAATTTGAATTACAGGATGGAAGCATCCTAATGAAAGCTGAATCCACCTTTCAGTTACAACAAATGCTGCCAATACTTTACTCAAAAATGACTAAGCGGGGGGTTGATATTGCTTGCATGGAATCTGGAAATATTCAGGATACCGGTAAATCAGCCCAACAGCCCATTACCCTTAACCAGGGTATTGATACACCTATCGCCAAAAAAATCGTCAAGCTAATCAAAGATAAAAAACTGAAGGTTCAGGCTGCAATTCAAGGTGAACAAGTGAGAGTAACAGGTAAAAAAAGAGATGACCTACAACAAGTGATGGCCATGCTAAAAGCAGAAAAATCAATTGAATTACCTTTACAATTTAATAACTTCAGAGATTAAATATTCAAATCCAACTATTATTTTCAGGGCATTTTCATCAGCCCTGCAACTGGCCAGAATATTTTTTCCAAACAAGATATCCTACAATAGTAAGTGACAACCATATTGAAACCAGTGGCCCCACTATCCCATCATAATAACTACTCACCAAATAGTAATACTTTGATTCTTCATTGGTGTTAAAAAAATCCTTCCCTATTTTTATCTGCCATACCCAAGCTGCATGACAGCCGATACAAATACCTATACTGTTGTTTAATTGAGTTCTGATTGTCGCTAGAAACACCCCCACTACAAATAATGCAATAAAGGCAGAGATAATTTCAGGATTTAATATATTTGCAAAAGCCTCAGCCATTAATTGAAACCCGCTATTTATAGTTAACTCATCATAAGGAATATCTGTTTTAGTTTTTATAAAATGAAAGGCTGCATAATAACCAGCTGTCAAACAAACAGAAAAACATACAGCTAATTTTTTTCTCAGTCCAGCTAACAAAATCCCACTAAAAAGTGGCTCTTCCCCAAATGAAATCAAAACAGCTAACAACAAAGCAAGTGATAGCCTTATTGCTACTTTTCCAGTTGTCCAATCTTTACTTTGATCTATTACACTAATATCAAGACTATACAAAACTATCATCACGGGCATTAATGTTACTAAACCCAGCAATAATCCCTGTGAAATTTGTTTAAAAAAGACTCTCTTTGGAGCAAATCCAACATCTGACCAAGTTAATCTTAAATATCGCCTTATAGGAAAAATACTCAGTAACAAAAGAATTTGAGCACCTTTACTAACAATTTTACGCATTGAAATTACATCACCTGCCACCATTAAGATAATGTAACTCAATACGGATGATAACACTGCAAAAAACAATAATATCAACAACGGTATTAATGAGTAGCAAATTGTTTTTATTATGTTGCTATTCATTAAACGAAATCCCCCCATAGCATTTGTACTGCTGACAAAGCGGCCAAAGAAGCCGTTTCAGTACGTAAAACTCGATGCCCTAGACGAACAGGGATGAAATTATCTGCTATTGCAAGCTCCCTTTCCTGACCACTAAACCCTCCTTCTGGCCCTGACAATAATGTTATTTTGTTATCAACAGGTTTCAAATCCGCTAACGATTTGTCTGCATATGGGTCTAAGAAAATTTTCAAACCATTTTGTTTTTGCACCCAATCCTTTAAATCAACCACTTCATTTAGGTATGGTAAAAAAGTTCGAGCACTTTGTTCTGACGCATGCTGTACTATATTTTTCCAGTGCTGCAATCTTTGCTGTTTTTTATCACCTTTGAATTTAATAACACAACGTTCTGTTACTAAAGGAGTAATGCTATTAACTCCCAATTCTACTGCTTTTTGTACCGCCCAATCCATCCGGTCGCCTCGGGATATACCTAAGCCCAACGTAATATACAATGGAGATTCAACGCTTTTTTTAATAAACTCTATAACACTGATAACTACTTTTTTTCGATTAACTTCGATTAATGTACATAAAAACTCCCCTCCTAAGCCATTAAACAAAACAATAGACTGATCTTTTTTTAATCGTAAAACTGTCCTTAAATAGTGCGCATTGTCTTTTTGTAGCTCAATTTTTTGTCCTTCATATAACTCATCAGGGATAAATAGCCTTGAAACCCGCATAACTCACTTTTTAATTATGTTTTTATTTTGTTTAATGCATAAAAAAGGAGCTATTAAGCCCCTTTTCTCGAATAACTGCCTGCTCTGCTAATACTTAATATCGATAATGGTCCGGCTTATAAGGACCTTCTACGGGAACATTAATATACTTAGCTTGTTCAGATGTCAACTCTGTCAAATTAACACCTAATTGTTTCAAATGAGATCGGGCAACTTTTTCATCTAACTTTTTAGGTAAAATATATACCTGATTTTCATAATCAGAGGCATTTTTCCACAATTCTATTTGAGCAAGCACTTGATTACAAAAGGAGTTAGACATTACAAAACTTGGATGCCCAGTCGCACAGCCTAAATTTACTAAACGCCCTTCAGCCAAAATAATCAATCTTTTTCCATCTGGAAAAATGACATGATCAACCTGTGGTTTTATATTTTCCCAAGTGTACTTGCGTAGCGAAGCAATCTCAATTTCCGAATCAAAATGTCCTATATTGCAAATAATGGCATTATTTTTCATCGCAGCCATGTGGTCATGAGTAATAATATTGAAGTTACCCGTTGCTGTTACAAAAATATTAGCTAATGGCGCAGCCTCATTCATGGTTACAACACGAAAGCCTTCCATTGACGCTTGTAATGCACAGATAGGATCAATCTCTGTAACCCAAACGGTTGCACCTAATCCACGTAAGGATTGTGCACAACCCTTACCCACATCACCATAACCACCAACAACAGCAATTTTGCCTGCTATCATGACATCTGTTGCGCGCTTAATGCCATCTACCAGCGATTCACGACAACCATAAAGATTATCAAATTTAGATTTAGTAACCGAGTCATTTACATTAAAAGCAGGTACTTTTAAGGTACCTTTTGTCATCATTTCATACAGGCGTAACACCCCTGTTGTGGTTTCTTCAGACAATCCTTTCACATCAGCCATCAATTCTGGAAATTTTTCATGCATCATAATGGTTAAATCGCCACCATCATCCAAAATCATGTTCGGTCGCCAGCCATCAGGACCAATAATAGTTTGTTCAATACACCATTCTGCCTCTTCTTCTGTTTCGCCTTTCCAGGCGAATACGGGTATACCTGCTACAGCCATTACTGCTGCTGCATGATCCTGTGTAGAGAAAATATTACAAGATGACCACCTAACTTCAGCACCTAGTGCAGTTAGTGTTTCAATTAATACTGCAGTCTGAATAGTCATATGCAAACAACCTGCAATACGAGCACCTTTTAATGGCTGTTGTTCACCATATTCTTCTCGTAATGCCATCAACCCAGGCATTTCTGTTTCTGCAATATTGGTTTCTTTTCTACCCCATTCAGCGAGGGCTATATCAGCAACTTTGTAATCTTGTGTATTCATTTATATATCCTGGTTTCTTTATTAAAGCAATTAAAGCCCTGCTGCATCTTTCAACACATCGACTTTATCCGTCTTTTCCCAACTGAATGAATCTTCAGTACGCCCGAAGTGGCCATAAGCTGCTGTTGCACGATATATAGGCCTCAACAAATCCAGCTGGGCAATCAACCCTTTAGGTCTCAAATCAAAATGCTCTCTAACAATAGCAACCATTTTATCTTCATCAACTTTTCCAGTACCAAAAGTCTCAACGGCTATTGAAGTGGGTTCTGCAATGCCAATAGCATAAGAAACCTGAATTTCACAACGTTCAGCCAGTCCTGCTGCAACTATATTCTTTGCCACATATCTAGCCATATAGGCTGCAGAGCGATCAACCTTGGAAGGATCTTTTCCTGAAAACGCACCACCACCATGTCTCGCCATCCCCCCATAGGTATCAACAATAATTTTACGGCCGGTTAATCCACAATCACCTACAGGACCACCAATAATAAATTGCCCTGTTGGATTGATAAAATATTTAGTACCAGCATGCAACCATTCTTGAGGCAAAGTAGGCAGAATAATTTCATCCATTACTGCTTCTTCCAACTGCTTTCCACCTATCTCGGGTGAATGCTGTGTTGAAAGAACAACGGCATCTATTGCTACGGGTTTATGATTTTCATAGCGAAACGTTATTTGACTTTTCGCATCAGGGCGTAACCAGGGTAATGTTTTATTTTTACGAATTTCTGCTTGCCGCTCAACCAATCGATGAGAGTATGTGATAGGAGCTGGCATTAATACGTCTGTTTCATTA